>OGDE01000378.1_pt1 | contig 39330 bp, 59 predicted proteins | sample 1570321 | NCBI WGS metagenome assembly OGDE01 (sample SAMEA2581976, study PRJEB24529) | metagenome | biome: Human gut stool | place: China | collected 2011 | reverse complement strand
TTATGGTATGACAGATACTATGAGACGTATGCACTCAGATGCCCAGTTCGCTGGTTCATCTTCAGTTCCTGCCCATGTAGAAATGATGGGTCTTATCGGTATGGGTAACAACCCTATGGTTGGTGCTACAGTTGCTGTTGCTGTTAGTGTACAGGAAGCTGCGGACAAGGGTAAATTCTAGGAAATCCAGCATTTAAGCGGATATGCGGAAGTATGGAAACCTACGGAAAAGTATGGGTAACTTACAAGTAACTAGCACGTAACTTACACACGTAACTTGCAAAAATATAAGAGAGGACTACAGACGTTTAATATGCCTGTAGTCCTTTTTATTTATAATAATTTGCAAAAAGCACTTGACATAATAGGCGCAAACGACTATTATATAGACATAAGGAATAGGCGTAAACGACTATTTAATAAAAGCGCAAAGGAGAATAAAAATGAGTAAATACATATTAGAAGAATTCGGCAAGGATAAGGGTTACAAAATAGAAGAGCAGGAGTTATATAAAATAATAGATACAGTATTTCCGACGCGAGACTTTGGCGAAGGCTGGCACGAAGAGGTAATAGGCAATCTTTGGGAAAAAGAGGATAAAAAAAGAAACTATCTTAAATTGAGAAGATACAGAAATTATAAAATTAGAGGAGAAGAAAACATAGGCTATTATGATTACGTAAGAGAGGCGTACATAATAACAAGCTATAGGACAGTGGTAACAGATGTAATAGAAAAATATAATAAAATGGACAAGGAGAATTAAAAAAATGAGACTTAATATGCAAATAACAGGCGAGGCAAAGTTAGTAAAACAATTAGCAAAATTAAACATACTCTGCGTGAGATATGTAGAAAGGCACACAAACTTAAGATGTCTGACTTGGCGAGACGTAAACAGAGTTATAACAGCCAACAAATTAACCTGTAAATATGGCGACGCAGTTAATAATTTATATAAAAACATAATGAAACTATGCAAAAATAGCGAATATCTTACAGGAGAAATAATTAAACTTAAAGAAGAAATTGAGCAAAGCAATATTAAAGAATTGAGGTTCGGCGTTGAGCCACAGAAAAAATTTACAGAGCGCGAGAGCGAGTTAGACGAGGGGCTAATAAAATGCCAGTTTTATTACAACTCCGAAATGGTAGAGATTAAAGACGTTGTTAATATTCTCAATAACGGAATAACAGAAAGCGCTATAAAACAAGCCTGCCAGCAAGAACGCTTACTAAACACAAAAAAAGTCGGTAAAACGTGGATAGTTAGCGTTCCAGAGTGCAGAGCCTACTGGAATGTACCAGACACAGACGAAAGCTACATATTTCGCAATCTAACATATTAAAAAGTTAAAGCAAAGAGGGCAGCAGGCGTATAAAAACACCTGTAGCCCTCTTTTTAATTGCCGCATATCTGCGGTAATTTAGTACACTATCTTTTCTATCTCGTCGGCGAGCTCTTGCATACTTCTATGTGTGTATACCTTTTCTGTAACGTCCAATATCTCGTGACCTACAATCAGCTTAAGTATATACTCATTCATATTTGCAGACTTGGCAGCACTTATAAAAGTATGGCGCGTGTCGTGCGGTTTATGTGACATATTAAAGCATTTGTTTATTTTCTCGAAGCGTCCGCGGTATTTATCGTACGTTAAGTGCGTGCCCTGCTGCCCGTTCTCATCATTAAACAGATAATCACTACCCATAGCAACAGCTTTGTTATAATTGGCTACGACCAGCTCATATATAGCGGAGTGTATAGGTACAACCCTATTACGTCCTGCGTCAGTCTTAAGACCGCCAAACATAGTACGAGCCTCTAAGTCTATGTCGGCAATCTTTAATATTGCCAGCTCTTGCGGACGCCAGCCGCTATAAATGCCGATAAGCACCATATCAACAAAAGGAAAGCTCACGTTATCCCAAAGCGTTTGTATTTCCTCGTGGCTAAACGGAATACGTACAATTTTAGGCTTGCCACGCTTTACGCTTTCACATAATGCCGCGTAGTCCTTTTCTACAATGTCGTATTTAAGACAGTACTTATACATTAAGTTATACATACTTTTCATACGCTGCTTAGTACTGTCGCCTACCTTGGCGTCGTGTATAGTACCCTCTAAGTGGTTCGGGCGTATGTCACGCATACGCATATTATGCAGCGGCTTAGAGTGATTAAAGGCAGCAGCCCAAGAACGGCAAGAGCTGGGCGTAACCTTTAAAAAGTGCTCTTTACTCCAACGCTCGTACACCTCGGCAAAGGTTATAGTATTCGTTTCTATGTCGTACGGGTTTTGGTTGTAATTCATAAGAGCAGTTAAAGCCTCTTGCCTCGTCGGATAATATCCGATAGTTAAATATCGCTGCTTAGTCCTGCCTGTTTTCTCGTCAATTTCCCAGCCTTTAGTTTTTCGTGCTATCCAAGGGTTACGGCGCTTGCCGCCTTGCTTATATACGCTACCCATTCCATTAGCAAGTTTCATATAGCATAACCTCACTTTCTTATATGGCGGCTTATTTTCTAAAAAAGGGTATAAAAAATAAGCCTATCGGAAACTCTAGGCTTATGCTATAATAGTACTTGCGGGGTACATAACAAGCGAGCCGTTAAGTTTCGTTAGTTGTGTGTCTATGTAGCCGTTCCTGTTGGCGCAGGGGCGGCTATTTTTGTGTATTAATTTTTCCAGATATTACCATAAGACATATGCACAGCCGTCTAGTATAATAGATACTAAAAGAGAGGCTTACATAATGACATACAACTTATGGCAGATACGAACAGCCAAGGGCTACAGCTTGCGGGAGCTGGAAGAGTTAAGCGGGGTAAGCAAGACTACAATAAACAATATTGAGAACGGAAAAGCAAACCCGACTATAGAAACCCTGCGCTTACTCGCAGCAGCCCTAGAAGTAGAGCTATTCGATTTACTAGAATTATAATATTGCAAGTTACCGCTGCCAAGAGTTACGGGGCATACGTCCGACATAATGGACAAAACAGCCGAAAGCCTTACATATCTTACCGACTAGCGTTATAATTGCCACATCACAAAGGAAAGAGGGCGAGCTAGTGGATAAGCTACGGCGGCAGATACGCGAACTACTCGACAGCATAAGCGACGAGCACGTACTTAGAATAATATTACAATTCATACGAGGAATTAAAGGCAGCTAGGCGACTAGCTGCTTTTTTCGTCGTCGCCTTTTATCTTATCAACAAATTTCTTAATAAGTTCCCACTCATTAGGGGATAACTGCCCCAGAGCAATAAACGTATTAAGTATAAACTCGTCGCCGCTGCCAAGAGCTGCCCCGACTATCTGCGCCGCCTTTTCTGCGCGGCTCATTTCCTCGAACATATCGCCAGAGCCAGTACGTAGCCATTCCTCATTAACTCCGAACTCGCGGCAGATAGCAGTAACATTTTGATTAGTTACATTTACTACGCCGCTCTCTATACGGCTAATGGCAGAACGGGTAACGCCGATACGCCCACCGAAAGTTTCCATACTTAAACCTAGCGCTTTACGTATCTCTTTAACTCTTTCGTTCATATATTTTTTACTCCTTTCCTAGATTTTCAACATCATCATAACACTATAACGTAACATAAGCAACAAATTTTTATAAAAACTGTTGACAAACGTAACCCACGCAACTATAATACGTAATGTAAGCAACATTACAACATCAAAACAGTACAGAAAGCGGGGTACATAATGGCGAGTGAAGAAAGGAGAACGAAAAGCACAGAAGAGCTGGCAGACGAGATTATTAACGGAGTATGGGGCTGCGGCGCAGAGCGACGCGACAACATTACAAAGCAGTACGGCGCGGCAGCATACAAAGCAGCGCAGACTATCGTAAACGAGCGCATAATAAAAGAAGAGCATAAACGCCGCAACTGGTTTAAATGTAAACTTTGGCAGCTTATTAAGAGAGCGAGGCGATAATATGGCGTACATAAAAAGGACAACCAGAACAGACGAGACAGTAGAGGTAGAGTATTTTTATACAGCAGGCAAACATAATAGCGCCGCAACAAGAAAACAAGCCGTCGAAAGATTACGGCGGCTTGTAAATACAAATTTTAAAGAGAACAGCATAAAGCTAGAGCTAAGCTACAAGCCCAAAACAGAAACGAGCTTATTAACTGTAAACAAATAATTACTACAGCGTTTCTTAACATCAGAGCTAACAAACGACAAGCCGCCAGAGTTTATTAACTGGACTGCCTGTAATGCACAAGATATAACGCGCGCCTCATTATCTGAAATATCGAAGTTACGACTAATGAGCTTAGCGCCAGCAGACGTACAAAGTTGATAATTATTAGCGGCTTGGAGTTTGTTATCATCAAGACCAAGAGACGGAAGTATAGAGAGCGCAAAGGTAATAGCCTCTATATCCGAATCACTAAGAGAGTATTTAACAGTTTTCATTTTAACACCACCTTTCTAAAGCAATTATAGCACAGAAAGGCACAACAACGAAAGAAAGGTAACGAAAGAATGACAGAACAAAAATATTATGACGCCTTAACACAGCAGGAAGTAACAGAGGACTTTATAAAAGCCCAGTACGAGGAATTAACCAGCAAGGGCGATTATTTCCACGACACGTACGAGAATTTTAAAAACAACAATTTTACAAAGATAGATACAGAGGCTATAAGCTGGGAGCAGCAGCCGAAAACAGTAACACTTACTAACGAGCTATGCAGCACGCTACAGTGTTATATCTTAATGACAACGAAACATAGAGAGGGCGAGCTTAAGGCGTGGGAAGAGCTGGCACAGGAAACGGACGAGAACGGCGCGCCTAAGTTTAAGAGCGCAGCCAGCAACGCCCAATTCTGGCGAGATATGGAGCCACAGCTACAGCAGATACTAGAGGCATTGAACTAACGAAAGAGAGGTACAGTATGGACGAAAAGACACAGGCAAGAATTAAGAAATTGCAGGCGTTAGCAGAGAGAGGCGTAGGCGGCGAAAAAGAAACAGCCGCCCGCAAATTACAGGAGCTATTAGAAAAGAACGGAATAAGCAGCGTAGAAGAGCTGGCGCAGGACGAGTACATATTTACCCTGTTTAGTTACAATGGAGTGCTAGGCAGAAAGCTATTAAGCCAATGTATATATAAAGTAATGGGCTACGATAGCGACAGGACGCAGTACAAGCCGGCGCATACAAGGCAGAAAATAGGCGTTTACTGCACAAAGGCGCAAAAGCTAGAAATAGAACTAGAATATGAATTTTACGAAAGATTATTCGAGGAGCAGCAAGAGTTATTTTTAAGCGCATTTATACAGAAACAGCGTATTTTCCCGCCAGACGCACCAGTAAACGACGCAGAGCCAACGGAGCGAGATATAAAAGTAGCATTTATGGCAGAGGCAATAGAGAGAAAAACAAGGGCAGCTATGATAGAGAGTAACGAGGGCTAATATATGGCGAGTATGGTAAAAGACAAAGACGGCGTAGTTAAATACTGGGTACGCGCTCATGAAGTTACGTGTAATTATACAGAATATGAGCACGACGTAGAATACGACAGGTACTACAGACTTAGGGAAAGCAGAGAGTACAAGAAACACGGCAAGGCAGTACGCGAGCGAATTACTAAAAAAGAATACTTAGCAATAAAGAAGATAACGCAGGAATATATAGCGCGCTGCAATAAAAGCAGCGCAGGGGAATAGCAGCATATGTATATGACACAAAGCGAGATAGTAGACAGATACGTAAGACGCGGCACAAGCATTACTATACTGGCAGAACTAAATGCCGTAAGAGCAGACCAGATTAGAGAAATACTTACAGACGCAGGCGTAGAGCTGCCAGAAGTAAAGAAAGCAAAACAGCAGCGTATAGAGTACTGCTACGACGCGCTGGACGATATAGAGCAGCGCATAAAGGAACACGTACAGGAACACAAGGCAAAAGACCATAAGCAGGAAGTATTAGAGCTGGAATACACAGCAGTAGTAGAGCTTATGCGGCAGTTATCGGACGAAAGAAAGGCAGGCGGCAGAAAATGAACAAAATGCATACAATACAGGACGTTAAGCAGCGCATACACGAGCTTATACAGAAAGAAATAGCAAAGTGCAACAAAGAAATAGAAGAGTTTGAGCACAAAATAAGAGACAACGCAATAGTATACGGCGGGGGCGGCTGGTGCACACAGTTTGAGAAAGCAAAGAAACGCAGAGAGGACTTTATAGAAGAGCTGCAAGGCTTAGAACGCGCACAGGACACAGCAGTAATACTCGACGAAATAAGCATATACTCGTATTCCTGCCCGACTTGCCAAATTAAAGTAATGCTTAATGGCGGCTACGGCGAGGATGTAACGTGTCCAGTATGCGAGAGAAGAATATACAGAGCGAACGAACTAGAAGTGATGAAAGTAGCACGCGGCAGCAGACAGGCTAAAGTAAATAACCACTATATACAGCTTGACAGCTACGGACGTTTTAAGGACTAAGAAGAAAGAGAGGTAAAACAGTATGCAGCAGACATTAGAGAGAACGAAAGAGCAGCAGAGCTTAAAAGATTTCAGCGAGCTTATGCAGGAAGTAGCAAAGCTGCCAGAGGATAAGCGTAACATAGTTGCGGTTTATTCGCAGGGCGTACTTGCTATGGCACAGGCGCAGCAGAATACAGCGAGGTAACAAGATATGCAGACAGTAAAGATTAAACCAGCAGAGGCAGCCGCTATTATGGGCTGTAGTCCGCAGTTTGTCCGCATAGGGCTACAGCAGGGTAAACTAGACATAGGCGACGCTATTAAAATGTCGTCAATATGGACATACAACATAAGCGCGGCTGCGCTTGCTAGACGGCAGGGCGTAACAGTAGAAGAGTTAGAGAAAAAAATAAGGGAGCTGCGGAAATGAACAGGCGACAAAGAAAGAAGAAAGACGCAAAAGGCTTAATACTTATATTTAGCTGCGAAATGGTATGTAAACAAGAAACATACGCGAATTTAGAGCAAACGATACAGGCGCAGCTAAATAAGGGCAACGTAATAGTATTGCCGCCGTATCTGCGATTAGAGGGAATAGCAGGCGGCAGCAGGGCTAAAAGAATAAAGATAATGAAAGAGAGATAAGAAAATGCAGCAAGTAACACTAAGCGCACTTGCGGCGCTTATAAGTTCGTCGGAACGCGCTAGGGTAATAAAAAACGGCGCCGTAGTGTTTGCAGACTGGGGCTATTACTTAAAAGAGCACTACCAAGAAAAAGGATTTACAGGCGACGAGATAGTAACAGACTTTAGGGCGCACTTGGACGTAGCACATAAAGACTGGCACAAGCTGGGACTTATGCCACCGCTCGACCAAGAGAGCACGCCGCAGTACATAGCGGGCGATATGCGTATAGATATGTATTACGACATTTACATATAAACGCCTCTAGCTTAAAGGTAAAGCAGCAGCCGCAAGGCAGTATATGCAACTTTCGAGGGTTGCGGGGCGTATCTGTCCAATAAAACGGACATAAAAACGGAAGAAAGGAGAGCGGAAACGTGGAGACAGACAACGCAGTAGCACTACAGGGCATATTAAAGGAGCTGCGCAAGGTAGACAACATTAACACGCTGCCATTTAACGGATACGAGCTTACAGTTGTTACCGAACGACGCAGCGGAGCACTTGACGAGGCTATAGTATACGTGCAGGGCGATAATGTAGACAGTATCGGAGTAAATACGCCAGTTATGATACTTGGCAGCTTACAGGCTTATAAGAATTTTATAACAGGCAAGGTACTTGTATACGTGCTAGCAGAGACAGCGCAGCAGATTACGGGCGAGCACTGGGACTACGAAAACGAGGTACAATTAAGCGGAGCACTCGGCAGCGGCATTACATACCGCGAGACGCCACTAGGCAAACGCATAAGCGATATAAGCGTACTGGTAGAGAACAGACTAAAAGACCTACACGGCTGCTATATACCCTGTATCGCTTGGAACGATACAGCAGCTATGGTTAAAGAATGGCACGAGGGCGAGCGCGTAACCTTAAAAGGCAAGCTACAGAGCAGAGCTTACACTAAACGCATAGGCGACCAGCAGGAAGAGCAGCGGACAGCGTACGAGGTATCTATATACGCGATAGGAAAAGAGTAAAAGAAAGGAAAGCGGAAAAATGCAGATAAAAAAGACAATATTAACAGAGAGCGTTACGCTCGAAGAACTTAGAAAGATTATAAGAGAGGGACGAGCTGCGGAAGTGCTGACAGTAGGCGACCAGATTTATATTGATTTTGACGGCGCAGCAGTTCCATATGATGTAATAGGTGTAGACGTAGACACACCAGCAGCCGAAGAGCTTAAGCATACAGTCACTATACAGGCGCACGAGCTCATAGAAGAACGCCCATTTGATACAAAGGGACGTTACGGCTCTAACGACTGGGAAACAAGCGAGCTTAGAAAGTATCTTAACAGCGAGACATACGCGGCACGCTGCGCAGAGTTGGCTAAGTATGTAATACCAGTTACCAAAATGAACACAAACGGCAGAAAGACAGCAGATACGTTTTTCTTGTTATCTGTAGGCGAGTACGACGCCAAAAGAACACCATACGAGTACTACAAAGACAAGCCATACAGAGCAGCCAAGCACGCAAAGGACGACTTTAACGACTGGCATAGAACGCGTAGCGCTCATCGTGGCAACTCGTACTATACGTGGTGCGTGAGCTCGAGCGGCTACGTCATCTACACCAACGCGTACAACTCTATGCGCTGCGCGCCCGCTTGTGCAATCGGATAAATATAAATAATACGCCCTGTACGCTTACAGGGCGTTATATAAAAAGACATAAGAAAAGCGCCTACGATACTGCAATATCATAGGCGCTAAGCTATAGCCGAAGCGTATAGCATTACCACATTTATATTATACGCTGCATACGGCAAAAAGGCAAGGAAAAACAACGGGGCTACGTCCCGTAAAAACACTTGATAAAAGTATTAGCTTACCGACAGAGATACACAAAAATATATATACGTGAGGTAAAGATATATGCCGTATGTTAAGAGGACTACCAGGGCAGGCAAGACAATAGAGGTAGAATATTTCTATACGTCCAGACTGAACAAAAAGGGAGCAAAGAGAAGAGACAAAGTAAAGCCTACACCAGAGGCACAGAAAAAAGTAAACACTAAACAGGCAGAGAGAAAGTTAAGGCTCTTAATGAACGCTAACTTTGCTTATGGAGATTATCATTTAGTACTAGACTACATAAGGCATAAGGGAGAGCCAGACAGAACACGCGAGGAAATGAAAAAAGATATACAAGTATTTTTACGTGAGTGTAGAAAGCTGTATAAAAAAGCTGGGTTAGAGTTTAAATACATACACGTTATGGAGATAGGCAAGAAAGGCGCAAGACACCACCACCTAGTAGTAAATCGCATAGATACAAACTTGTTGCAGCAGGCTTGGTACAAAGCGTACGAGGGGCATAATCGCGTTAAAGTGTTCCCACTAGACGATAGCGGACAATACGGAGACTTGGCAGCGTATTTTATTAAATATACAGATAGACACATACAGGACGCACCAGAGCAGAGGCTACAGGGTAAGCGCTGGGCTGCAAGTAAAAACTTAGTACACCCAGAGCCAGAGTATGAGTACGTAACTGCCCGTTCGTGGTATCGCTGCGAGGCAAAAGCGCCAGCAGGCTACTACGTGGAAAAAGGCAGCGAAGAAAAGGGCATAGTAAGCCCAGAATATTACGGCTACGGCTATTACCGCTATAGGCTGGTGCAGCTAGAGTAAAGCAAGCAAGAAAGGCGAATATATGCGAAATTTGAGAATTGACAACGAGGCAGGAGCGCAAGAAACACTATTTAACTGGGCGCAGTACCAGTATGCGAGATACCCAGAGTTAGAGCTGCTATACCACATACCGAACGGCGGCAAGAGAGACGCACGTACAGCAGCCAACCTAAAGAGGCAGGGCGTAAAGGCAGGCGTACCAGATTTACACTTGCCAGTAGCACGCGGCGGCTACAATGGGCTATACATAGAGCTTAAAGTAGGCAGCAATAAACCGACGCAGCTACAAAAGAAATGGCTAAGCAGCTTAAACAAGCAGGGCTATTTAGCGGTAGTGTGTTACGGCTGGCAAGAGGCAGCGGAGCAGTTAATAAACTACTTAGAGCTGGAAACGGCAGCAGGCGGCTTAAAGAGCGCAGACAATGGGGCAGCGCAGAGCGGGCTAATGCCTGCGACATAAGAGAGGCGGCACGTATGACAGAGATAGAGGCGCTACAAGTACTTACAGGAACACGAGACGACTATAACGACTACGCAAGAGCTTTAAATATCGCAATACGGGTATTAAGAGAGCGCGTAGCCGAGATAGATAAAAAGAGCCAGAACCAACGGAGAGAAAGAGAGGCAGACTATGAAAGTAATAAGCATTATTAACCTTAAGGGCGGCGTAGGGAAAACGTACACAGCGTATAACATAGCCTACGAGCTGCAAAAGAGAGGCAAGACAGTATTACTACTGGACAACGACAAGCAGGGCAATTTAAGCAAGGCAGCAGGGGCATACAAGGCAGCGGGAGAGTGCGCAGCGGCTAAAGCATTGTTAGGCGAATACAAGAACCCGTTAAGAGAGTTAATAACAGAGCACCCGCAGCACAACAACGTAGACATAATAACGGCTAATATGTCGCTTATGTCGGCAGTATGGACAATGGCAGGCAGCAGCGGCAGCCAGATAGACGCATACGACAAATTAATACATACGCCTATTACTAACTTAGAGCTGCCATTTTTAGACACTATAAGCAGCTACTACGACTATATGATTATTGACAACCCGCCAGACATAGCCTTTAACGTAATAGCAGCACTAAAGATTACAGACGAGGTTATAGTACCTGTAAAAATAGACGAGTGGGCGTTAGAGGGCTTAGACATTATAGCGGAGCAGATACAGGACGCTAAGCAGCTCAACCCAGACATAGAACTACTCGGCGCGCTCGTGACAATGTATAAAAACAACGACACGAACATAGCGGGGCTGGAATGGCTGCAACAGAAAAGCAAGGTTAAAATACTGGGGCAGATACGCTACACCGACAAGGCAGCAGAGAGCACGTTTTTTAATAAAGCGGCATACGAGTATAGCCCACGCTGCGCAGCTGCGCAGGACTACAAAAAACTGATAACAAAGTATCTGGAAGAAAGCGAGGCGTAAAACTATGGCAGCAGCAAACAAGTTTAGCTTTATGGATATACTAAACGCACAAAGTAAAGCAGACGCAAAGACGGCAGCAGTAACAGAGTATACAGAGATATACTTAAACCCGTACGACGTAGAGGAAACAGAAAGCAACTTTTACAGTCAAGAGAGCATAGAAGAGCTGGCAGACGCTATACTTGCTGTAGGACAGCAGCAGCCGACAGTATTAGGCAGGATAGACGGCAAATATAAAATTATAAGCGGGCACAGGCGCAACAAGGCTAACAGGTTGCTTATAGACAAAGGCTACGAGCAGTATAAAAGCGTGCGTTATCTCTACAAAGACATAACACCCGCAGGGCTAGAGCTTAGCTTGTTAGTCGGCAACGCATTTAACCGAGAGCTTACGCAGTACGAAAAGACAGAGCAGGCGGCAAGGTTAAAAAAAGCACTTATAAGAGCCAGAGACGAGGACGGCTTAGAGATACAAGGACGCCTGCGCAACTTAATAGCCGACGTACTGGGCGAGAGTGCAACAAACGTAGGGCGTATGGAGCAGATTAACAACAATCTTACGCCAGAGGCTAAAGAACAGTTCAAGGCGGGCAACTTAGGCATAACGGCAGCTTACGAGACAAGCAAGCTAGACGAGGACGAACAAAACGAGATAGCACAGCAGGCGGCAGCAGGCGAGGACATAAGAGCAAAAGAGATAGCTGCAAAGGTAGCAGAAAAGAAAGCGGGCGACGATTACAAGACACCGCACCCAGAAAGTATTACGAGCCTATGCTATAGCTGCTTAAATTACAGCACTTGCAACGTAAAAACGGGAACGTGCGAAAAGTGCGACGAATATATTAACAAGGCAGAGGCAGAAAAAACAGACGAGCAGCGCTACGACGAGCAGCAGGCGGCGATAGATAAGCAAACACAGAAAACGCTACAGGCTAGAGAACGCGAGGCGGCATTAGACAGAGCACTACAGCCAAAAGAGCAGAAAGTACACGAGCTTAAGTTAGCTGCTATGTATTTTAAGGACGTGGCAACAGGAAAAAAGTGCTTTGAACTGCGCAAGAACGACAGAGGCTTTAAGACTGGCGACGCGCTACGCCTTAACGAGTACGCCGACGGCAAAGAGACAGGCAGGCACATAGAGGCAGATATAGTATATATGCTGGAAGATTACAACGGCTTACAAGAGGGTTATTGTATACTCGGCATAAAGGTTACTAAGGTGCCCGAAACGGACACACAAATAGACGGACAGACAGATATAAAAGACTTCTTAAGCGAAAGCGAGGCGTAATATGAATTACAGACAATGGAAAAAGAAGTATAAAAAGCGGCACGGGCATAACCCGCCGCTTGAGGCTGATAAGCGGCGGCAAGCAAAGGCACTTAAAAAGGCTATGAGAAATACAAGCGCAACTATAAACGACATAACGGCAGCGGTACAAAATATAGGCGACGCAATGACAAGGGCTATTGCAGGAATATACAGAGGCTTAAGTAACGGGTTTAGAGTGGCAGCAGACGCAGCACAAAGCGTAGCGGAACGAATAGAAAGGGGCAACGAATGACAGCAATAGAGATATTTAAAACAATAGCACTTGTAGCAGGCATATTAATAGCACCGTTTATAATTGCAGCGCTGGTATGTGTATTAGTGGTTGTACTGGGGCTTATTATAAGCCTGCTGCGTTTCCTGTTTACTATCGAGGTAGACGACGACGGCAGTATACGCGAGTGTATCGGCTGCCATTCTTACGACAACATACCACTAGCGCTACGGGGCGGGCTAACGCAAGCGGAGTACTGCGAAAATTGCAAGATTTACAAGAAAGCACAAAAGATTATAGCAAAGCGGCAACGGCGAGGAGAAAAGGAACTAGCAGCCAGACGAAAGAGACAGGCAGAGGACGAGGAACAAATAAAATACCTACAGGAATACAACAGGAAGAAAAGAGAGGGTAAAAAGTGAATAACGTAACATTAAGCGGAAGATTGACAAAAGAGCCAGACGTACGCTACGGCGGCGAAAATAACAGCGTAGCAATAGCACGCTTTACGTTGGCGGTAGACGATTACAAAAGCACAGATTTTATTAATATACGCGCACTTGGCAAAACGGCAGAATGGGTAGAGAAATGGCTACAGAAAGGCAACAAGGTAGAACTTGTCGGAAAGATTAAAACGGGGCACTATACAGGCAGGGACGGCAAAGAGATTTACTACACCGAAGTACTGGCAAGTAGTGTAAGTTTTGGAGAGACAAAAGCAGAGGCACAGCAGAGGCAGCAGGCAGTAGGCGACAGACCACAGCCAACACCCAGCGGCGACGTCTTGATGGACATACCGGACGGCTAGGACGACGGGCTACCATTCGACTAAAAAGCAGCGCGGCAGCAGAAAGCGAGGAATAATTAAGAGTGAGCGAAATAAGGCTAAACGAGGACGAACTAGAGCAGATAATAACAACAGCCGCAAAAAAAGGCGTAGAGATTTACAAGCGAGAGGAACAGAAGAAACATAAAGCGGATAAATACCACGACACATTTAGCCTTATGAAGTGCTACAGAGACGCAGTTTTTCATAGAGACAACGCAGTAAGCGAAGCTGCGCAGCTACAGCAGCAGGGAGAATTAACAGAAGAGCAGCAGACTACATACTTGCGTAGCATACGACGCACGCGCTTTAAAACCATACTAATGCTAGACCACATAGACAAGGCAGTAGAAGAGATAGAGAGGCGCAGGCAGCAGCAGGGGCGCGAGGTAGAATATAAAGCATTTGAGCTATACTTTATGCAAGGCTTAGACTATGTGGACATAGCCGAAGAATTGAACACAGGCAAGAACACGCCGCGCCGCTGGATAAGCGGAATAATAAACGAGCTAAGCGTACTACTCTGGGGGATAGACGAGGACGTTATAACACAGAGGTAAAAGCGTGGTAAAAAGCTGGGGTTTACGTGGGGTATTGCCTGCGGTAAAATGATAGCGTGAGAAAGAGCGGAAAGCTAAGCTACTTAAGCAGCATTAGTTAGCCGCTCTTTTTTATTGCATTTTTCTAGCCTCCTAGCCTAGCGTATGAAATCTAGGACGCTAGGCAAATAAAGAGAGGCAGGCTATGAAAGAATGGGCTAAAGAGTTCTACCACAGCAAGAACTGGATAGACACACGGCGGGCTTATCTTATATCGCAGCATTACTTATGCGAGCGCTGCGGCGAGCCTGCAAAGGTAGTACACCATAAGCACTACTTAACCAAACACAACATAAACAACGCAGACATAGCGCTTAACTGGGACAACCTCGAGGCGTTATGTCAAGACTGCCACAACAAGGAACACCACACGGCAGCAGACACACGCCGCTACAAATTCGACGCAGACGGCAACGTAATACAGGCGCAGCCGTGAGCATATCCCCCCCTATTCAAAAATTTTGAATAGCCCAGCGGAGACCGAGGGGTGAAGCCTAAAAAAACTCTACAGGGGCGCGCGTACGTGGTGTAGGGGGTGTGGTGTGTGAGAAGTGAGGCGAAGATATGGCAGGAAAGAAAGAGTACACGAAAGAAGAGAAAATTAAGAAAGAAAAAACCAGACTTAAAGGCATTTTTAAGAACCTCGACGAAAACAAAAAGAAACTTGTTACGCCGCTTATCGAAAAGGCTGCTTTTATGTCTGTCGAGCTCGATATATTGCAGGATAGCATACAAAAAAACGGCTGGACGTCGGAGTACCAGAACGGCGCGAACCAGTGGGGCGAAAAGCGCAGCGCAGAGGCAGACACCTATATAGCGCTAAGCAAGAACTATACGGCAGTTATAAAGCAATTAACCGAGCTTGTACCAGCAGCAGAACGCAAGAAAAGCAAGTTAGCCCTGCTGCGCGAGGAATAGCCCCCAGAGTGCCGTATAAAAATTATATTTACGAGTATTACGCAAAGATTACAAGCGGCGAAATTGTAGCGGGTAAATGGATATTAGCAATTTACAAAATACTTGTAGACGGACTGGAAAAACAAGAGTTTTTTTACAATGCAAAAAAGGCAAATAAGGCAATAAAGTTTATCGAAAATTTTTGCCACCACAGCAAAGGCAGGAGCGATTTATTAAAGCTGGAATTATGGCAAAAAGCCATAGTATGCGCTATGTTTGGCATTGTAGACGACCAAAATATAAGAATTTTTCGAGAAATTTTTATAGTTATTGGACGAAAAAACGGCAAAAGTTTATTTGCAAGCGCCATTATTGCATATATGGCATATCTCGAGCCAGAGTACGGGCAAGAGATTTATTGTTTAGCACCAAAGTTAGACCAAGCGGCGCTCGTTTACGACGCTTTTTACAAAATGGTAGAGGCAGAGGAAGAGTTAAAAGAGCTTGCTAAAAAGAGGCGCAGCGATATTTACCTAGAAGAGACGAACACGACTATTAAGCCTATTGCATTTAACGCAAAGAAAAGCGACGGCTTCAACCCGCAGCTAGTTATATGTGATGAAATGGCAGCGTGGAGCGGCGACGGCGGCTTAAAACAATATGAGGTTATGAAGTCGGCGTTAGGTGCAAGGCGGCAGCCTATGATACTTAGCATATCTACAGCAGGCTATATTAACGACAGTATCTACGACGAATTAATGAAACGTGCCACCAGCTTTTTAAAAGGCAACAGTAAAGAGCGCAGGCTATTGCCATTCTTATACATCATAGACGACGTAGAGAAATGGAACGATATAACAGAACTAAAGAAAGCCAACCCGAATATGGGTGTAAGCGTACAAGAGGGCTTTTTTAAAGACGAGATAGCAGTAGCAGAGGGCAGCTTAAGTAAAAAAGCAGAGTTTCTTACGAAATACTGCAATATTAAGCAAAACAGTAGCGTAGCGTGGTTAGAATACACGCTTGTAGACAAGGCAAGCGAAGAAAGCACGCTAGAGGACTTTAGAGACTGCTACGCCGTGGGCGGTATCGACTTAAGCCAAACAACAGACTTAACAGCCGCAAGTATCGTAGTCGAAAAAGACGGAATACTACACGCGTTTACGCAGTTCTTTATGCCGCGCAACAGGCTGGAAAGCCTGCAAGCAACCGACGGCGTACCGTATGACGTATTTGTAAAAAAAGGCGTACTTACGCTATCTGGCGACAACTACGTAGACTACAAAGATGTATTTAACTGGTATGTAGAGCTGCTTAACACATACGGCATACGAGTATTACAGATAGGCTACGACAGATACAGCGCCCAGTACTTAATAGACGACCTTAAGGCGTACGGGTTCCATACCGACGACGTATACCAGGGCGAGAACTTAACGCCAGTTATACGAGAATTTGAGGGAATTATTAAAGACGGCAACTTTAAAATTGCAAGCAACAACTTGCTTAAGTCACATTTCCTAAACGTAGCGCTTAAGCAGAATTTAGAAACAAGAAAATTTAGACCTATAAAGATAGAACAGCGCGCACATATAGACGGCTTTGTAAGCGTAATAGACGCTATGACAGTACGCCAGAAGTACAACGCGGAGCTGGGCGAGCTGCTTAAAAACGCAGCATAGAAAGGAGTGAGAAAAACGGGGCTTTTTGATTACCTTTTCAAAGGACGAAAAAACAAAGAAATAATAGGCGAATACTTTAAGCTGCTTAACGGCTATAGTCCTGTATTCTCTACCTACGACGGCGGCGTTTACGAAATGGATTTAACCCGCACGGCTATTAATAGCTTTGCTACTCATTGCAGCAAGTTAAAGCCAGAGGTAGAGGGCAGCGCGTTAAAGAACTTAGAGCGCACGCTACAGTTTAAGCCTAACGCGTTTATGGACACAACAAAGTTTATAGCGCGAGTGGCGACAATACTAGAGTGTGAGCATACAGCTTTTATTATACCAATAGAGGACGCATACGGACAGCTTGCGGGCTGGTATCCTTTGCTGCCTCAAAACTGCGAAATTATAGAACACCAAGACCAAGTATATTTACGCTATACATTTGGAAATGGAGAGCGCGCAGCGATTGAGTTTGAACGCGTCGGAATACTAACGACGCACCAATATAGAGACGACATTTTCGGCGAGGATAACAAGACAATGCAGCCGACAATGCAGCTTATACAGACGAGCAACGAGGGAATTATTAACGCCGTGCAAAATTCGGCGAATATCCGCTTTTTAGCAAAAGTAGCAAATATGCTTAAACCAGAGGACATAAAAAAAGAGCGCGACAGATTTACGCAGGACAATTTAAGCAGCGACAACAAAAGCGGAATGATTATATATGATAACAAGTTTAGTGATGTTAAGCCCGTAGAAAGCAAGCCATACACGCCAAACGCGCTACAAATGCAGCAGATACAAGAAAATGTATGTACGCACTTTAATACAAATATGGACATACTGCAAAACAAGTTTGACGAGGAAACGTGGAACGCCTACTACGAGGGAAAAATAGAGCCGTTTGCTATACAGTTATCGCTCGTAATGTCTAATATGACCTTTACGCCGCGAGAGCTTGCACACGGCAACGCTATTACATTTAGCGCGAACAGGCTACAGTATGCGAGCAATAACACAAAGCTACAGGTAAGTACGCAGCTATTCGACAGAGGCTTACTTAATCGTAACGGGGTTATGGACATATGGAATATGGCACACGTTGAGGACGGCGACAAATACTATATACGAAAAGAGTATACAGAGGTTAGCGAGCTGGACAAGCACAACAAAGAACCACAGCCAGTAATTATAACGCAGCAGCCACAGCAAACAGAACCAACGGCAGGACAAGAACCAGAACCACAGCCGCAGCAAACAGGCGACGGGCAGCAGGCAGGCGAGAAAGGAGAAGAGTAAACATATGCCAATAGTAAAAGAAAGAGAATACAGGAATGTAGCGGCGCCGTTATCGGTAGCGGTAGCTGCGAACCAATTCAACAGTGACTATTACATAGAGGGCTACGCGACTACATTCGATACGCCGTACGTGCTCTACGAGTTTGAGGACGGCGACAAATACTACGAAAAAATAGACAGGCACGCACTAGACGGCGCAGACCTAAGCGACGTTATTATGCAGTACGACCACAGCGGCAGGGTATACGCAAGAAATAGCAATAACACGCTTAAATTAACTGCCGACGATAAAGGGCTTCTTATTGCAGCAGACCTTAGCAAGACAGAGTTAGCAAGGGGACTGTATGAAGATATTAACGCGGGAATGATTACTAAAATGTCGTGGGCGTTTACAGTTGCAGAGGATAGCTACGACAGGGACACACACACCCGCACAATTTTAAAAATTAAAAAGGTGTATGACGTTAGCGCGGTAAGCATACCAGCAAACGACGACACCAGTATAGCAGCACGCAGCTACGCAAGCGGGAGACGTGAAGCAGAGCAGCGGGAGACGTTAGAAAAGCGCGCGGCTATGTTAAGGATTTTAACAACAATTTAAGGCAAAGAAAGGAACAAAAACAATGAGATTAAAAGAGATTGAATTAAGACTTGCGGCTATTAAGAAAGACGTAGAGGAAAGAGGCACACAGCTTACAGCCGAAGAGCTGGCAAAGTACGAGAAAGAAGTAAAAGATTTACAGGAAGAGAGAGCGGCAATTATCCAGCAGCAGGAGCAGCGCACAAGTTTACTTGCGGCTATTGCAGCGGGAGAAGTATCAGACGGAAACGGAAACGTAACAGCGCCTACAGTACTTAGAAGTATCGCGCCAGCAGACGGCAGCGGAACACAGCAGCGCACAGCGGCAGTAGATAAGTACGATACAATGGAGTACCGCAAAGCATTTATGAATTATGTGTGTAGAGGTGTAGCAATTCCAACAGAGTACAGAGAAGCCAGCACAACTACAACAGCAGAAAGCGGCGCGGTAATTCCAACTACAATTATGAATGAAATTATTACAAAGCTGGAAAGTTACGGCAGCATTTACGCAAAGGTGCGCAAGATTAACGTACAGGGCGGCGTATCAATTCCAATCGCAGACTTAAAGCCCACTGCGCATTGGATTACAGAGGGAAAGAGCAGCGACGACCAGAACGCAAGCGCTAAAAATTCGGTGACATTTAATTATTACGGCTTAGAGTGCAAAATCTCACAGAGCATTTTAGCAAACGTAGTAACACTTAAAATGTTTACAGATTTATTTGTACCTATGGCGACCGAGGCTATGGTTAAAGCTATCGAGATTTCTATTTTTAACGGAACAGGCGAGGGGCAGCCATTAGGAGTGTTAAAAGACAACCGAGTAACAACCGTTGTTACACTGACGCCAGAAGAGTATGCAAGTTGGAGCGGCTGGCACAAAGTAAAAGCAAAAATGAAAAAGGCGTACAGAAACGGCAGCTTTGTAATGAACCAGTCAACTTTTGACGTTGGCATTGACGGAATGGAAGATAAAAACGGGCAGCCTATCGGGCGTACAAATTATGGCGTAAACGGCGAAGAGACATATCGCTTTATGGGTAAGAACGTAGAGACTGTAGAGGACGATATCTTACCAAGCTGGGACGACGCAAACGAGGGCGACGTAATCGCAGTATTTATGAACTTTTCGGACTACGTTATTAATACAAATATGGAAATGCAGGTAGTAAAGTGGACAGACCACGACAACAACAAAATCAAGAATAAATGCTTGATGGTAGCCGACGGAAAGGTAGCCGACGCTGCGGGCATTATCTTAGTAAAAAAAGGCGTAAAGTCAGTTTAATAACAATAATGCAGGCGGCGTAAAGCTGCCTGCTAGAAAGGCGAAACAATGAAAGGACATTTAGATAAAAAGCAGCTCGAGGAAGAGTACAAGGTAGACGAACTTAGAGAACTCGCTAAAAGTTTGGGATTAAGTCCAGACGGAAAAAAGGCAGAGCTTGTAGAGCGTATCGCGGCAGTAGAGGCAGACATACCAGACGAGGACGACGAGCAGCAGGCAGCGGCAAACGCACCGACAGCAAACGAGCAGCAGGCAGCAGGCGATAACGTGTCCGAAACGGACACAACAGTAAAGGTTATTGTAACAGAGACATACAAAGACTTGCAGCGAGATATTACACAGCACGCGGGCGACACGTTCGAGGTAACAAAAGAACGCGCAGCGCAGCTTATAGAGGCAGGCGTAGCAAAAGCAGCAGAGTAGGGGGCGGCTATGAGGACAGCACTAATAAAAGCAATAAAAGACAGTATGCGTATGTCTACCGCCTCGGCTATCATTGAGGACGATATAAGCGGCTGTATAGAGGCTTGCTTTAAAGACTTGCAGCTTGCAGGCGTGGAAAAGATAGACGACACAGACGCGCTTATTATTAGAGCTGCACAGCTCTTTACAAAAGCAGACTTTAACTATAACAACCTTGCAGACAAATACAGACAGAGCTACGACACGCTTAAGATGTCTTTAGCACTTTCTGGAGAGTATAACACGAAAGAAAGCGAGGGCTAACAATGTATGGAGAGATAACCTTAAAGACGCAGCTAAACGCGACGGAAACAGAAAGCGTAACTATATGCTGCGAGGTAGACAGCATAACCCAGAGCGAATACGCGACAGCGGGCGTTAAAGACATTAAGCCAAGCTATAAATTTACTGTATGGGCGCACGAATATAACGACCAGACAGAGTTAGAGTACAATGGGCAGCGATTAACTATTTACAGGACTTATAAAAAGCCAAACGAGGAAAAGTTAGAGCTGTACGCGGAAAAGAGGGCGGGCAAGCGTTGAGCAACGAGAACATAAACACAGCAGGCGCAGCTATAGCCGAAGCGTTAGCAGAATATGACCAAGAAATAGCAGACGCAACAAAGCGAATAACCGACGAAGTAGCAAAAGAGGCAGTAGACGCTCTTAAGAAGAGCAGCCCAAAACTTACAGGCAGTTACCGCAAGGGCTGGCGCAAAAAAGCAGCATACACAGACAAACGAACTAAGCGAAATACTGTATACAACGAAACAGACTACCAGCTAACCCACTTACTAGAATATGGACACGCAAGCAGGAACGGCGGCAGAGTTAGAGCTATACAGCATATAGCACCTGTAGAGCAGGCGGCTATAGAGGCACTACAGGAAAGGATAGAGGCAGCAGCGAGCAAATGAGATTAGAGACAATTATAGAACGCGCCCGCACGCTGGGGCTACCTCTGGCAAAGGACGAGTTTAGAGAGACGAAAGAAACACCACTACCCGAGCTGCCATATCTGGTATACATAACGCCGCAGGACAACGTAAGCAAAAGCGACGACGGCGCAGTAGGAGTTAGGGCGATACAGGCGGCTATAGAGCTTTACACAGACAAAATAGCTGACAGCAGCTTAGAAAAAGAAATAGAGCAAAAAGTATTATACGACGTAGGCTTTAACAAATTTAAAGAGACAATACAAAGCGAGGATATGGTACAGACGGCATACGAATTTACCACATACGAAAAAATAAGAAAGAGAGGACAGTAACAATATGGATAGCGAGAGAATTACACTCGGCAGCGGTAAGCTCTACTGCGTTAAATTTACGGGAACAATCCCAGCGGACGAAACAATAGAAACAGAGGATAACCAGCTTGCGCACATCAAGGGCGGCGCGTCACTTGAGTATACAGCAGAGAGCTACACAGCCAAGGACGACTTAGGCGTAGTACAGAAAACTAAAGTAACAAAGGAAGAGGCAACACTTAAAGCGGGCTTGCTTACTTGGTGCGGAGCTACATTAGATAAATTATGTGCAACAGCAAGAGTAACAACCTCTGGCAAAAAGCGTACTGTAAAAATCGGCGGCTTAAAGAACCAGAAAAACGACAAATATTTAATTAGATTTTTGCACGAGGACGACGAGGACGGCGACATTAGAGTAACAATCGTCGGAAAGAATGAGGCAGGCTTTAGCTTTACATTCGCAACAGACGCAGAGACAACATTAGAGCCAACCTTTACAGCTTACCCAATGGACAAAGAGGGTACACTTATTATTTTTGACGAGGAAATAGTACAGAACGTATAAGAGATTAAAGCGGCTGCGCAAAAGCAGCCGCGATAGAAAAGAGGTTAGAATATGGCAAATAAAAGTTTTGATTTTGGAAAATTAAAGCGCAGCTTTTACCCTACTAAGTTAAAGGACGGCAAAACTCTTGTAGTTGAAATGCCTAAAAAGCGCACTTTTGAAAAAATGCAGATTATAAACGATATTGACACAGACGAGGCTAAGAGCGGCGAGGTATACGACGAAATGCTAGGGCTCTTGGCAGAAATCTTAAGCAATAACAGAGGCAAAGAGGTTATTACAGCGGAGTACTTAGAGCAGGAAGAGTACGACATAGAGGAAATTATAGCGTACATTAACGACTACGCAGACTTTGTAAACAGCATTAAGAATAACCCAAACTAAAGCTGCCGCGCTACCCAAACGGGCAGACAGAGGCGGCAGAGTATACATACACAGCAGAAACACGAGCAGAGAAGCTAGTTATAGACTACTTAAATATAAGCATATTCGACGTGCAAGAAATGCCGATAGACCTATACTTATACTTTATGCGAGAAAGTTATATATATACGCTTAGCCAGACAGAAAAGGGCAGAAAGTATTTAGAGGACTGCTACAGAATGACGCAGACCAAGCCAGACCGCAAAAAGATACGAGAAAAGATTAAGAACCAGAAAGGAGCGTAATAAGTGGCAGGCAGTATTAAAGGTATCACAATCGAAATAGGCGGCGATACTACTAAGCTATCTAAGGCGCTCTCTGGCGTTAATAGCTCGTGCAGCTCTTTACAGAAAGAGCTACGCGAAGTAGACAAGCTACTTAAACTAGACCCAACCAATACGGAACTATTAGCCCAGAAACAGAAAATATTAAAAGAGGCTATAGGAAGTACAAAAGAGAAGTTAGAAACCTTAAAAGAGGCAGAAAAACAGGTACAGCAGCAGTTCGAGCGTGGAGAAGTAAGCGAGGAACAATACAGAGGGTTACAAAGAGAGATTGCAAGTACAGAGCAGCACTTAAAAGATTTAGAAGCGGCGGCGAAACAAAGTAATATATCACTCGTAAAAATAGGAGAAGTAACCGAAAAAATAGGGGAAAAAACTACAGTCGCAGGCAATAAACTTAAACCACTTAGCGCAGCAGCGGCAGCACTCGGTACGGCAAGTATAGTAACCGCTTCGAACTTTGAGGACGCTATGGCGAAAGTATCTACCATAGCGGACAAAAGCAAAGTACCTATAGAAGATATGAGCACAGCTATATTAAAGTTGTCAGACGATACAGGACAGTCGGCAGCAGATATAGCAGAGTCCGTATATAATGCAATATCGGGCGGCGTAGATACAGCAGACGCAGTAGCGTTTGTAGCACAGTCAAGCAAACTGGCAAAAGCTGGTTTTACGGACACGGCAAACGCGACAGACATTTTAACAACAGCATTAAACGCATACGGCTTAGAGGCAACAGAAACAGAGCATATTAGCGATATGCTTATAACGACGCAGAACCTAGGAAAAACAACCGTAAACGAACTTGCTAGCGCTATGGGTAAAGTAATACCGACAGCGAACGCAAACAACGTACAAATGAACCAGCTTTGCGCAGCTTACGCAGATATGACTGCAAAAGGTATAGCAACAGCAGAGAGTACGACATACTTAAACTCTATGCTTAACGAACTCGGAAAAGGCGGCACGACTGTAGACGGCGTACTAAGAGAAAAAACGGGTAAAACATTCGCAGAATTAAGCGCAGACGGAAATACGCTTTCGGACGTATTAGCAATATTAAAAAGCTATGCGGACGAAAACGGCAAGAGTTTTAACGACTTATGGAGCAGCAGCGAAGCGGGTAAAGCGGCTATGGTGTTGCTCGGAAATGGAGCAGACGAGTTTAACAATGTGCTTGCACAAATGAATGACAGCACGAACGCAACGACAGACGCTTTTAATAAGTTGGACACAGACAGCAACAAAGCCAAAATAGCACTAAACCAGATTAAAAACGCAGTAACAGACGTAGGAACTACAGCGCTAGAAATGTTACAGCCAGCATTAACAAATATTTGCAGCAACGTAAAAGAGGCTACAGAGCGCTTTAAAAATATGGACGACAACACTAAGCAAATTATTGTTACAATAATTGCGGTAGTGGCAGCCCTAGCCCCCGCGCTGCTGATAGTAGGGAAAATATTTACGGCAATATCAACTATGATAAACGTAATTAAGACGCTACAGACTGCAATAACAGCAGTAAACGCCGTGCTTGCAGCAAACCCCATTATATTAGTTATAGCGGCGATAGCGGCGCTAATAGCGATATTTATAACGCTATATAATAAATGCGAATGGTTTAGAGACGCAGTAAACGAAATATTTGAGAATGTAAAAGAATTTATAGGCGGCGCTATCGAAGTAATAAAGGGCGTTATAGGCACTATCTGGGACAAGATACAAGAGATATGGGGCTTTATAGAGCCGTACCTACAGGCTGCCTTTGCTTTTTTGCAACAGTTAGGCGCAGACATAGCGCAGATATTTAGCGATTGCTGGGAAATTATTAAAGTAGTATGGGATTTAGTAGAGCCGTACTTTTCTATGTTATGGGAAAATATAAAAGTTATATTCTCGGTAGTTGGCGAAGTGCTGGGCGGTTTTTTCTCGGTTGCGTGGGAATACATTAAAGGCGTATGGGACGTAGCAGCACTTTACTTTACGCTTATCTGGGAAAACATAAAAGTAGTATTCTCGGCTGTAGGCGAAGTGCTGGGCTCATTCTTTCGTAATGCGTGGGAAATTATCAAAGCAGTATGGGACGTTGTAGCGGCTTACTTTGCTGCGGTATGGAACGCTATAAAAACAGTATTCAGCGTCGTAAAAGACGTGCTTACAGGAGACTTTAAAGGCGCGTGGGACGGAATAAAGAGCATATTCGAGGGTTTTGCAAACTTCTTTAGTACATTATGGGATAGCGTAAAGCGTATCTTTTCAGCTGTCGGCTCATTTTTTAGAGACACATTCGGGGCAGCTTGGGACGCGGTAAAGGGCGTATTCTCTAATTTTAGCTCTTTTTTTAGCGGCTTGTGGGACACTATAAGAAATACGTTTTCGGATTTAGGCGCAAGCATAGCAGACGCAATAGGCGGCGCGGTAAAAGCAGGAATTAACGGCGTAATAAGCATTATAGAAAACACCATAAACGGAGCTATAGAGCTTATAAACGGAGCTATTAACCTTATAAACAAAATACCAGGGGTAAGCATTGGCAAAATGAGCAATTTAAGCCTGCCAAGGCTTGCACACGGCGGTATTATAGGAAACGGCGGCGCTATGGTAGCAGAGGCGGGACCAGAGCTCGTACAAATGGTAAACGGCAAAGCTGTAGTAACGCCGCTTACGAATACGGCAAGAAACACAGCTATAGACACCGCAAAAGGCGGCAGGGCGCAGCAAATTACAAACGAGATTAACGTAAATATAGAACACTTTGAAAACAACAGAGATACAGACATAAGAGAGCTTACAGAGGAAATGTTAGAGACTGCGGAAGAAATGAAAGAGAGGGACGACAGAGTATATGCTTAGTAATTATTATAATACAGCTAATAGCTTTACATATAACGGCGTTAATTCTCTCGATATGGGGCTTTTTATTATGGAGCAGAGCGGCGCGGACAACGCCGCCGAGCCTGTAATAGAGACTATAAACGTACCAGCACGCGGCAATTTTGTAGTAGACAATCGCATAGACGAGCTGGACAACCAGCAATTTAACGATTATGTGCGTAAATACGTATGCTGCGTGGATATAGACGCCTTTAAGCTGGACTTAGAGGAACACGCCCGCAGGCTTTACGCTTGGCTCTACGGCAGCGGCATAGAGTATAAAAAACTCTATGATACTTACGACAGAGACTATTACACACTTGCATACTTAAGCAGCGGGGCGAGCGTGTCAGAGCTTGCTAAGCGCCTGCTGGGACAAATAGAGATACAGTTTACGTGCAAGGCATATAAAAGAGCACTAAAGGGAGACGAAACAATAACGATAACAAAAGCAGCCACGATTACAAACCCAGAGGGCTTTACAGCAACGCCATATATGAAGATATACGGCAGCGGTAACGTAACACTCTATATAAACAATCGCGCGCACGGCTTTAAAAATATAGATGGATATATAGAGGTAGACAGCGAAAATATGAACGCGTACAAGGGCGATACATTACAGAATAATAAAATGCTTGTGGGGGCGTTTCCTAAGCTGGCAGCAGGAGACAATAACATAAGCTGGGCGGGTAATGTAACAAAAATCGAAATAGTACCGCGCTGGTGCAAACTATGATACCAATTTTATACGCTGCCAGCGAAACAGACTTTACAACAAACGGCATAGGCTTACTTACAGACGCGGTAAGCTGCACAGTAACAGAAGAGAGAAACGGGGCATATGAGGCGACACTTATATACCCAGCAAAAGGACACTTAGCGGAATATATAGCAGAGGACGCTATCATTAAAGCAAAGGCGAACGACACGGACGAGCCGCAACTATTTAGAATATACAAAAGCGGCAAACAGATAGGCAGTAATACGACGTGGAACGCAGAGCACATAAGCTACGAGCTCACGGGCAACCCTGTAGAGCGGTTTAGCATAAGCGGAGTAAATGCAGAGCAGGCGCTTAATAGGTTGCTGGCGGCAGCAGTATTTAAACACAAATACACAGCAGCAAGCGACATTACAACAGTAAACAAAACGAGCATAGCAGACGTGGTAAGCGTGCGTAAGGCACTCGGCGGCGTAGAGGGCAGTATATTAGATACATGGGGCGGCGAATATCATTTTAATAATTACAGAATAGAGTTATTAAAAGCGAGAGGCGCAGACAACGGCGTAACAATCGAATACGGCAAGAACCTAACCGACGCAAAGCAAGAGCGTAACATAGCAAATATAGTAACGGCTATATTCCCGTATGCAAAGTACACGCCAGAGGGCGAAGAAAGCGAGGTATACGTAAGCCTAAAAGAAAAGACACTAGTACACGCAGGCGCAGCAGATTACGCATATAAGCGCTGCGAGATAGTGGACTTTAGCAGCGAATGGGAAAGCGGTACGATTATAACCGAGGATATGTTAAGAGCGAAAGCAGAGGCATACTTAGAAAAAATAAGCACCGAGCCAGATATTAATATTACACTATCGTACGCACAGCTTAAAAAGACAAAGGATTATAAAAACATACAGGTTATGGAAAGCGTCGCGCTATGCGATACAGTAACAGTACGCATAGATAAGCTGCAAATAGAAGCTACAGCAAAAATAGTAAAAGCGAAGTATGACAGCTTAAAAGAGCGCTACGACACTATGGAAATAGGCAGCGTACGCACAAACTTAACTAAGCAGCTTACAGCGACGCAGCAGGAAGTAACAGAGAGCATAAAAAAGAACCAGACACGAGCCGAGCAGATAAAAAAGCAGATAGAGCAGACGATAGTAGACGTTACGGCAGCCATAACAGGAAACAGCGGCGGCTATGTGGTGCTTTACCCAGAGAAAAACCCGCAGGAGATTTACATATTAGACCAGCCAGAACTTAGCAAGGCTAAAAATATCTGGCGCTGGAACCTTGCAGGGCTGGGGCATAGCAGCACAGGAGTAAACGGCAAATTTACCACAGCAATAACAGCAGACGGGCAAATAGTAGCAAACTTTATTACCGCGGGCGAGCTCACGGGCGCAATACTTAAAGCGGGCACAGTATACGCAGAGGCACTAGACGTGGAATACAGGAACGCGGTAACAAAGCACGCGGACGACGCCGCAAATAAGGCGTACGAGGACAGCTTAAGCAAGATACAAACGACAGCCGAAGAGATTACGCTATTGTGCAAGAGAATAAGCGAAACGGCTATGCACAATTACGCAGCAGACTTTACGGACGATTTAAGCGCGCCGTGGTACGCAAGCTCGGCAAACAATGTAGTAGAAAGCAGTACAACGCTTGGAAGATATGCGAAAATAGTAAAAGCAAGCGCAAATTATAGCAGTTACATACGCTGCGACACAAAGAAAACGCCCGCAGGCACTTACAGGGTACGTTATAAAGCGGCGACCATAGCAGGGCAGGAGAATACAGCACGCGTACAATGCAACTTTAAGACGACAGCAACAACGGCAGCAGGGACGCTAAAGTCGGACGAGTGGACAACATTCGAGCGCGATATAGAGTTAAGCAGCGACTACGACGGCTATATATACTTTTATGCGACAGTATCGGGCACAACAGTATTAATTAAAGATGTGGAAGTGTTGGGGCTGCTACGAGATTACGCAGAGGCGCAGCTTGCAGTAAATGCAGATAACATTACAGCAGAGGTTAAAAGGGCACAGGACGCAGAAAAAGAGTTAAAAGCGTCCATAAAGGTAAATGCAGACAATATTACGAGCTGCGTAACAAAAGATAACGTAGGCAGCTACATAACACAGTATTACAACAACGTAATAGTAGCATTTAACAACAGCAGTAAATATGTACAGCTAAAAGCAGGCGAAATAAATATTTACAACGGCAAAGTGGACGCGGAGCACCTGCGCAGTCGATTTGATGAAGTTGGTAACAGATTTTGGAGAGATAACTATTACGTCGGCTGCATAGGGACAAACCAGTGGAGCGGTAACAATGCACATAAGGGCTTAGTATTTGATTTGGAGTATCAAGGTAAGTATATGGCGTGGGCTAGACAAGCAGAGGCGCAAAGCGGCAGCTATACTACTGTATTATGCTATTCCAGAGCAAACAGTATATACACAGATGAGGGCTTACATTTAGGGGCTAAGTTGTACGCGCACGGGTTCGAGATAAACGGCGCAAATCACAAAAATAGTAGCGCAAACGGCTATACAGTAGCGGATAACAAAAGAGTAAGCATAATAACAGAGATACACGACAACGGCAACGGTACTATAGGCTGGACAACCTCGAGCATAACAGTACGAGACGGGGCAATAACAGGAGTACCAGAGGGCAGCAGCAGTATTTAGAAAGAGAGGCGCAATATGGCAACAGCAAAAGAAGAAAACAGGCGCGACAACTTAATTATACCAACGGGCGACGAACCCAAAACAGAAGAGCAGCCGACAAACACTACAGAGAGTATGCAGTTATTAACAACAGAGGCACTAGCAGCTATGCAGGCGGCTATAAGGGGGTAAAAGAAAATGCCACAGGAAGAAAAGCAGGAAACAAAAGAAACATTACAGGAAGAGCAACAGGCAGAACCAAAAGCACCGACAATTAGCGCAGAGCTGCTTACAGCCGCCCGCGGAGATATGACACTTGCAATACTGGAAGTACAGAGAGCCTACGGGCTGCCAGCGTACATTACAGACGTAATAGTAAGCGCCTGCCTGTCCGATATAAGGGACTGCGCAAATAAGGAGCTTATAAGCAAATAAGCGAAAGGAGTAATTAACAATGGCTATTATGAACACACAGAGCATAAAAGTACCGATAGACAGCGCGCCGCCGTTTGAGTACATTATAGCCAAGCAGGGCGAAATATCCAGCCGACAAGTAGAGGTAACGCTACTACAGAACAACGCCGTATACACAATACCGAGTGGAGTAACGGCGCGTGTAAAATACTATAAGCCAGACGGCAACAAGGTAATAAACGACTGCACAATAAGCAATAACAAAGTAATAGTAACATACACGCAGCAGATGTTAGCGGCAGCAGGCACAGGCTTTGCGGAAATACAGTTATACAACGGCTCTAGCGTACTGGTAAGTGCGACATATTATACTAAAATCGCAGAGAGTGTATATACGGACGATATAGAGAGCACGGACGAGAGCACGAGCTTAACAAAATTAATTATAGAGACAGAACAGGCAAGGGACAGCGCACAGGCAGCAAGAACGGCAACCGAAAAAGCTACAGACAATGCCAACACAGCTACAAGCAACGCAAACGCGGCTACGAGCAACGCCACGAACGCAGCAAACGCAGCCAATAAAGCAGCAACAGCAGCAAATAACGCAGCAAGCGCAGCAGACACAGCGAAAAAAGCAGCCGACGAAGCAACCGCAAACACAAAGAGAGAAACAGAAAACGCGAAAAACGCCACGAACGCAGCAAACGGGGCAGCAGGAAACGCTAACACGGCAACCACAAACGCAAACAACGCAGCCAACGCGGCGAAAGCAGCAGCAAAGACAGCACAGGACGCAGCGGCAGCAGTCTACACCGACAGGAACTACAATTTGCTTGTAAGCAGCGACGGCACAGTAACATTTATGTATAACGAGCAGTAAGAAAGAGAGGCAATAATGGCAGTACAAAGCATTGATTTACCACGCGATACAACTATGAAAGACATAGCGGCGAGCCTGCGAGCGATTGCAGGCTTTACAGCAGCAGACCTCGTTACTATGAAACAGGTAAAGGCTATCGTAGAGGGTAAAAAAGAAAAAGAAGTATTTACAGTAGGCGACCAGATTACAGTACCTTGGACGGATATGGCAACAAATCTAACATACGCGGCAGTTATGGACGTCGTACATTTTGGAGACGTAGAGCTCAAGGACGGCGAAACCACAAACGCTATGTTTTTACAATGGCATTACTGTACGCCGTTCGGGGTGCAGTATGACGCGCCAGAGGCAGAGGTAGCAACAGAGGCAACCTTTAGCGCAGAATACAATTATTACACAAAAAACAGCGACGGCAGCTTTAGCCTTGCGGCTGTAACGATAGGCGGCGCTATTCCTGCGGGCACAACATATTACCACAGCGCCATTAAAGACACGAGCGGCAATATCTGTAGATATGGTTACAACCGCTGGAGCCATAGCGCTATGAGACAGTGGCTTAACAGCAAGGCGGGAGTAAATGCTTGGTGGACTGCGCAACACAAGGGCGACGTTAAGCCCGCGGAGCTTGCAACAAAGGCAGGCTTTTTAACAGGTTTTGACGACGATTTTTTAAGCTGCTTAACGCCTATTAAAATCGTAACAGTACCGAACACCATAAGCGAGCCAGATAAGAACACACCGACAGAAGTTACATACGACAAAATCTTTTTACCAAGTATGGAGCAAATGTACTGCGCGCCACAGGCAAGCGGCGAGGGCGATTACTGGGAGTACTGGAAGAGAGCCAGCGGGCGTACAACACCTTGCGCACAATGGCAGACATACCCAGAAATGATTACATATGCTATAGAAAATCACAATTCAGCGCAGGACGTCCGCTTGCGTAGCGCTAATCGTGGCAGCTCGTGCAGTACGTGGTGCGTGAGCTCGAGCGGCTACGTCTACACCAACACCGCGAACTACTCTGTGCGCTGCGCGCCCGCTTGTGCAATTACGGGGGCACCCGTAGCAAAATAACGCTAATGCCCTGCCGACGCCTCGGCGGGGCTATCAAAGCGGAAAACGAAAATATAAAAGAAAGGACAAGCGCGACGTGTCAGTAAACGAGAGCGAAAGAGGCAAAGGGAAATTTGACGTACTTATAAAGGCGAACGACTTAGCGGTATATACAATAAGAATTACAAAGAACCCTAAAATATTTCTGCCAGAGTATCAGACGGCATTAACAAATGACATCATACACACGGCAAAAGAAATATTTACGAAAGCGTGGACAGCAAACAATATAAGAGTAGGCGACGAGCCGCGTAACTGGCTCGAGCGTAAAAAGCTACAGCAAGAGGCAGCCAGAGACTGCAATAACTTACTTGCACTTATACAAATGGCTAAACCACTATACCACTTAACAAGCAAAAGAGTTAAGTACTGGGGACAAAAGACCATAGAAGTACGCCAAGCGTTGCGAGACTGGAACGCAGGAGACACAAAGAGGTACGGAAAACTAGAATAGATAGCAGCGCCGCAAGGCGATACTATAAAAGGGTTGTAGGCTAAACGCAGAACGTCCGCTTGCGTAGCGCTAATCGTGGCAACTCGTACAATACGTGGTACGTGAACTCGAGCGGCAACGTCAACAACAACAACGCGAACAACTCTATGCGCTGCGCGCCCGATTGTGTTATACAATTAGTCACACGGCAGCCCCGTAGGAGCTGCGCACTATATTTTAATTGCACAAGGAGCCGAATACCCAGCCGCAAGGCTAAACAACGCCGAGGCGATACAAACAGCTTGCGAGCTGCGCGTTATACACGTCGCGGGACTTATAAAATGAATGACGATATTAAAGAGAATATCGAAGAGAATATTATAGGATTTGACGCCCTCTATAGCTCAATGGAGAAATGCAGAAAAGGCGTTATCTGGAAAGATAGCGTAGCACATTACTACTTAAACGGGATAGAGGAAACGCTTAAGCTAGAGGAGCAGCTTAAGACGGGCACATACAAAGAGAGAAAGCCCGTACAGTTTACAATAATGGCGCCAAAGAAAAGAGAAATAGTTAGCATAGCTTTTAGAGATAGAGTATATCAGAGAAGTTTAAACGATAATGCGATATATCCGCAAATGACAAAGGGCTTTATAAATACTAACGTAGCCTGTCAGAAAGGAAAAGGCACAGACTTAGCCAGAGAGACACTTAAAAAGTACTTAAGGGCTATGTATAGGAAGTACGGCAAGAATTTTAACGTATTGCAATGCGACATACACGGCTATTATCCAAATATGCAGCACGAGACAGCACGCCAGACCTTTAGAAAAGGATTAGAGCCGCACATATATCAAAGAGCCGACCGAGTACTTACAAACCAGTACGCGGGAGAGATTGGCTATAACCCTGGTTCGCAAATGATACAAATAGCGGGAATATCAGTTTTAAGCCCGATAGACCATTTTATAAAAGAGCGATTGCACATAAAGTACTATATACGATATATGGACGACTTTATACTACTACACGAAAGCGCGCAGTACTTAGAATACTGCAAGCAGGAGATAGACAAGCACTTACGCGTTATGGGCTTTGAGTTTAACCCGAAGAAAACACACGTATATAGCGTAGGCAAGTGTATACCATTTTTAGGCTTTAACTTTAAGCTGGACGACAAAGGCAAAGTAATAATGCTACTTAAATCGGACAACGTGAAAAGAGAGCGTAAAAAGCTGCAAAGGCTTGTTAATAAATGCAAGCGCGGCGAGATAACAAAAGAGAAAGTAAACGTATGTTATGCAGGCTGGCGGGTGCACGCAGAAAAAGGCGACAGCACGCACTTACTCGACAGAATGGATAAATACTATAAAGACCTATGGAAAGGGGCGAAATAATGATTTTTGAAAAGTTAAAAACTAGCGTCAAAGAGCAGCGAGAAAACGAACGCTTAAAAGCTACAGTACAGGAGCAGGCGGCGTTACTCGAGTATGTAGCGACTATGGCAGACATTGACTTACCGACGCTGGCAGAGGACACAGAGCATACGGAAAGCGAGGCGGCAGAGAATGAGTAAAGCAGCAAAGAGATACAAGAGCTATTACGTAGCAGGCTGGTATAACGAGGAAATGCTTAAAAACCTCGTAGGCAAGGGGAAATTAACACCAGAAGAGTACAAGGAAATTACAGGCGACGACTACACAGAAAAAGAGGACGCCGCCGAAGCATAAGAGATTAACAAAAGAGTTGCGCAAAAGAAAAAATAAAAGGCGCGGCAGCGCGGAAAGGCGAAAAGATGAAAGTAAAAATTTGTGCAACTATTGGAGCACTCGGCGGGGCTATTGCTGCTTTGCTGGGCGGCTGGACTACATCACTTGCAACACTTGTAGCTTTTATGATTATTGATTATATTAGCGGGGTAATTGTAGCGGGAGTATTCCACAAGAGCAAAAAAACCGAAAGCGGCAGCTTAAAGAGCGTAGCAGGAGCAAAGGGACTTTGTAAAAAAGGTATGATTTTATTATGCGTATTAATTGCATACCGCTTAGACCTTGCAACAGGAGTAGACTACATACGCGAGGCTGTAATTATCGGCTTTATGTCCAACGAGCTTATAAGCATTGTAGAAAATGCGGGACTTATGGGCGTGCCTATGCCAGCAGCTATTACTAAGGCTATCGACGTATTACAGAGCAAAGGCAAGAAAGAGTAAAAGCGATTAACTAAAGAAATATACAAAAGAGTTTTACCCAAGAAAGCTATTAACACGGGCTTATAAAGAAAGGTAAAACCATTATGAACAAACAGGAATTTTTACAGTTAATCGTACCACTTGCACAGGCAGAGGCAAAAAGAAGAAAGGACGCAGGCACAGGCTTTGTACTTCCTAGCGTGTGTATCGGACAGGCAGCATTAGAGACAGGCTGGGGCGGCTCTAGCCTTATGACTAAGGCTAACGCATTTTTTGGCATTAAGGCTACTGCGAGCTGGGGCGGCAAAGTGTTTAGCTCAAAAACGCAGGAGTGCTACGACAATGTTAATTACACAACTATTACAGCAGCATTTAGAGCGTACGACACACCAGCAGACAGCGTAAAGGACTATTACGACCTTATTACAGGCAGCACACGTTACGCAGCCGCAGTAAATGTAACAGACGCACGTACAGCTATTACAGCTATTAAAGAGGGCGGCTACGCTACAAGTCCTACATACGTAACAAATGTGATGGCGGTCATTGACAGCAACAACTTAACACAGTATGATAATGTAGTAACAGGAAATGCAGAGCCACAGCCAGCGGAAAGCAAGAGCGCCGAAGAGCTGGCACAGGAAATTATTAACGGAGTATGGGGAAATAACCCAGAACGCCGCGAGAATATCACAGCACAGTACGGAGCGGCAGCGTATGAGGCAGCACAGGCAATCGTAAACGAGCGTATAGGGTAAGCACATGGCAGCTACAGTTATGGGAAAAATTGAAGCACAGCAGATTATAACAGCAAATGCAGCCTGTCAGATTGTAGGCGGCTGCGATTTGTGCCCGTTCTTTAAAGAGGACGTAGAACGCACGAGGGAGCGCGGAAAGTGCCAAGAGGCTATTAATGCAGAGAGCGTTAGAGAGGCACTTATAACGCTGCGAGGACAGCTTAGCGAGTAAGTACAGAATAGCACCGCTGCGGCTGGGTAATAGACACGTAACACGCAAAAGGGCTTGTAAACCCAGTAAATAGCGGGGCTACAGTTTATGTACAGCAGGCTGCTGATGAAGGTAAGTTCTAATAAAAGGCTAGTATTCATGCTGTTTAGAGAGTTTTTAGAGAAATCTAAAGGCTCTCTTTTTGTAATACTCTAACATTACAACAACTATAAATGAGCTATGAGGTATAACACATGATAGATGAAAAACAGATACTTCCATTCAACTTCTTTTCCTATGGCGGCACTTACAGCGGCGACCATAATGGAATGAGATATATGATTAAAAGGACAGGTAAAAAGCCGGAATTTATGCTTGATGCACTTGTATGGAGAGGTCCATTTGCATCAAGCGCTGTTAATCCGGATGATATAACCACAAAGCAGTTTGAATATTCCGAAGAGGGCAGAAAAGAAGCTATCGAATGGATACAGAAAATGTATGACGAAAGAAAAGATGAATGGGACAACGCCCCATCCATCAATCAGGCAAAAAGATATACAAAACTGGTAAATACAGAAAATCAGGAAAATTAATAAGAATTATTCTGTGGTCTGGTTGTATATATGAACAGAATTACATATATAATACATGCAATTACAAGCTTCATTAAAAGTAGCAGAGGGTAGCTTATATTTGCAAGTATATCAGGAATAAGCAGAGTTATAAGTTTTTCGGATATTGAAGCGGTTGCAACAGATATTATGCTTATACTTGCAGGACATATAATATTGTTTACCACATTTGCCTTAAAACAATAAGAAAGCCTTAGCTTCACATAGCTTAGAAGGCACACGATAAAGTTGCTTATTATAAGTCCGTATATGTATCCTGATATGCCGATATGGGGAACAAGAACAATAAGAAAGCCTATTCTTATAAGAAGTCCTGTTATATTGGCGGCACATGTAAATGTGGTTTTATTAATTCCATTCAGTATACTTGACAGACCGACTTTGAGATACAGAAATGGACAGACACAGGCAAGCAGAGTGGTGTATGTGTATACATCACTTTCGCCGAATATGATGGCACCAAGTCGGCTTATATACAGAACAAATAACACAGAACACATAATTCCAAGGTGCATACACAGCGTAATGGTGCAGGATATTGTATTTATTATGCCATCCGAGTGGTTAGCTGAGCTGTCCTCCGATATTTTAGGAACAAGCATAACTGCCAGCGAATTAGTTATTGCGCTTGGAAACATAATAAGAGGCAGAGCCATTCCACCGATTATGCCGTAGGTGCTCACAGCATTTTCATGGCATAAGCCATACAGCATAAGCTGAGCTGGGATAAGGATTGCCTCGCCGCTTTCAAGAAGATGTATAAGCAGGCTGTTTAAGTTTAGAGGAATTGCATACAGAGTTATTCTTTTTGTATACATACAAAGTGTACGCATATTATTTATAAACATATTGGATAAGGTATCTTTACGGTATCTTATCTTTTTTGCGTACAATAATATAACACAGAATAAAACAGCAGACAGCTCGCCAAATATATTACCGTACAGGGCATCATATATGGTAAGTTCGCCGGAGCCTTTAATAAAGGCATAATAATATATGATAACACCAAGAATTCTTACAAGCTGCTCAATAATCTGGGATATGGCGGGTATGGCGGTTGATTTGCAGCCATAATAATATCCGCATATACAGTTGTGCAGGGCTGACAGAGGAATTCCAAGCACGATAACCTTTATAAGACTGTCACAGTAAGCATTTAATATAATACGTTTGGCTATTGTATCTGCAAATATATAGCACAATGTCGAAAATGCTATAGAAACCGGAAGGGATACGCATATTCCGGATATAAGCGGTTTGAGGCTTTTGTGATAAGCGGCTGTAAACTTTGATATGGCTGAATTAAAACCGATGATGCATACCGAAAAGGCTATTCCGCAAAGCGGCATAATAAGCTGCAACATTCCCATACCATAAGCACCAATATGCCGGTTAAGAAATATTCTGTAATAAAAGCCGAGTATACGGCAGAAAAGTCCGGCTGCGGTAAGAATTATAGTTCCTTTAATAAGCGGATTTTTGATGGATTTATTCATATATGACCAGTTAATAACCATATCTTTATTCTTTAACATATTATGCTTTAATTGAATATAATATGATGTAAGTATTAAAAGGTATTTTGGTGTCAGTCGGGTCATAAGTTTTTTAATTAATGCAGATATGAACGACTTTCTGACATTTGGCATAATATTAAAAATATAGGGGAAAGTGCGATTATATATGCACGGAAAGGGGAGGTATGTTATATCTTGATAATGCGGCTACTACGCCGGTTCTTCCAGAAGTGCGTGATGTTATGTTGAATTATATTGCAGATAATTATGGCAATCCGTCTTCCATATATAAGATAGGCAGAATGAATAAGATAGCGCTGGAAGAGGCAAGAAAGATAGTAGCAGAAACTATTGGTTCGGCTTCGGACGAGGTATTTTTTACATCAGGTGGAACGGAGAGTGATAACTGGGTGCTTGAATCAGCGCTGACAGGCAGCCAAGTACACGATACAACAGGTGGCAGCAGTGGTAAAAAAGGTCATATTATAGTCAGTTCCATAGAACATCCGGCGATTATGAATAAGTGCCGCCAGCTTGAAAAAAGAGGATATAAGGTAACTTATGTCAAGGTACATCCAAACGGAATTATTAATATGAATGACCTTGTATCACATATCCAGTGTGACACGAGACTTATATCAGTTATGCTTGTCAACAATGAGATAGGCACAATCCAGCCAGTAAAGGGAGTGTGCAATATAGCTGCAGAATATGGCATACCAGTTCATACGGATGCGGTGGCAGCTTATGGTCATATTCCTGTAAATGTTAATGAACTCGGTGTTGATTATATGAGTGTGAGTGCGCATAAGATAGGCGGTGCTAAAGGTGTTGGTTTTCTGTATGCAAGGTCTGGAAATATAAGTCCACTTATATGTGGTGGAGGTCAGGAACGGGGAATGCGTTCGGGTACTGAAAATGTAGCGGGTATTATTGGACTTGCAACAGCCGCCAGAATATCACAGAATAGGCTGAAACAGCGCATACAGGAGGAAATGTCAACAAGAAACTATATAACAAACAGAATATTAAGGGAAGTAAAAGGTTCAGCGCTTAATGGCGATTATAAATATAGAATATCCGGTAATATGAATTTCAGATTTGATGGCATTAACGGTGGTGAGCTTGTGATAATGCTTGACAAAGATGGAATATGTGTATCGGCAGGTTCGGCATGCCACGGAAATCTAGGAGGACCATCCCATGTACTCAAGGCAATAGGGCTTGACGATGAGGGCGCACAGTCATCAATAAGAATTACACTCAATCATGGACTGACAAGGAAGCAGTGTGATTATTGTGTGGAGTGTATAAAAAGAGGCGTGAGGGAGCTGCGTGAAAGCGCAGGCTAGAAAAAGCGGTCAAACACAAACAGAGAACAGACAGGGGCAGTCAGAAAAAGCTGATTGTCCTTGTCGAATTGCGAGGTGTAAAACACGGGTTCAGTATGGTAGAATGAGAACAACAAATCGTAGTTTGTAACGAAGATATTTGCAATGAAAGGAATTAAGATTGAGTTATCGGGGATTGCAATAATACTTTTAGGAATTGCTGTGACAACAAATAATTTTTGGGGATATGTCCTAGGTGTTCTTGGATTTGGCGTCGCTGTAGTTGGCTGTTTTCTAAAAGATAATCACTGATAACTTCTTGTTTGAAAAATTGAGAAAACGTAATATTGAACAAAAAAGAAATGCACAGTTCTTAGCTTATCGTGAACTGTGCATTTTTGTAAATAAATACTTTTAATTAGCCGATTACGGCATCCTCTGCTGTAAAATGTTCCAGAGAATTTTCTTTTACCTGAATGCAGATATAAGTAATTCCAGAAATATCGGATGCAAAAAACTGACGCTTTGCAGCAGGTGCGATTTTTAGCCAGTCTCCAGTTGAAAGGCTAATTTCTTCTCCATCAATTATGGCTTTGCCGTTACCTGAAAGAATTCCATAGATTT
>OGDE01000371.1_pt1 | contig 39779 bp, 31 predicted proteins | sample 1570321 | NCBI WGS metagenome assembly OGDE01 (sample SAMEA2581976, study PRJEB24529) | metagenome | biome: Human gut stool | place: China | collected 2011 | reverse complement strand
CAATACCTTAGGGAAAAAATGCGTCGGATTTTAAACGGATTTTGAACACCCTACCCTTCAGGGGCGCGCTATTTACAAAAAAAAGAGGTCTTAGCGTAAAATATACGCAATAAAATTTGCAAGAGAAAAATAGAATGTTTAACTTTGCGGCGTGAAATGGAACGCTTTCGATAAGCCATGCGCAGAACAGAGCTCGCTCAAGTTATGCCATGGCGAGAAAGGGTATCATGAAGTGAAACTATTTAGTATAGACGATATGAAATTCAACGAAATAACCAAGAAATGGGAATCTCCCTTCTGGCATCCTGCGGTGACCACAGATGCCGTGGTGTTCGGATTCGACAAAGAAGACCGATCGCTCCAGGTGCTCCTGATCAGGAGGGGTAATGCCAAGCCTGGCGAGGCGCCTGCTTTCGAAGGTTATTGGGCTCTCCCAGGCGGTTTTCTCCAAAAGGAGGAAACGACTGATGAATGCGTTCACAGAGAGTTGTTTGAAGAGTCGTCCATGAAATTGTTCAATAACGAAAGCGGCATTAGGCCGGAGTTTATAGAACAACTGAAAACATATTCCGCACGCGGAAGAGATCCCCGTGAATTCGTCATCACCGTCGCCTACTACGCACTTGTAAAAAAAGAAAAGTACGAAATCAAAGGAGGCGATGATGCCGTCGAAGCCAGATGGTTCCCGGTCGATGTTCTACCTGAACTGAAGATAGCATTCGACCATGCTCAGATCATACAAGATGCAGTAGAAATGCTGCGTGAAAGGATCCACTTCGAACCAATCGGATTCCACCTGCTCGACAAGGAATTCACCATGCCTCAATTGCAGAATATATATATTGCAATATTGGATCCTTCCGAGGAAGACAAAAACTTGCGAGACAGAAGGAATTTCCCCAAGAAAATGCTGAAGCTCGGCTATATCAGGGAAACAGGCAAAAAGCTGACAGGCAACCCCTATCGTTCGCCCAAGTTATATACTTTTGACGAAGAGGCGTATGCTGCCGCAAAAAAGATTGGCATGAGACTGGAATTCTAATCATAGATCTGCGTGGACCTCTCTTATCCGGAGAGGTTTAAAAGGCGCCAGTTTTCAATGTGTACCCGTTACGCATTGGCTCTCGTAAAGCAGAGTCATTTCTGTTGCCTATAACCAAAATTTCATTGCGTAAAACTTACGATAAGTAATTAACATTTAAAAAAAAGCAATTATGGAAAGATTTGATGACATTTGTCCGGAAAATGAGTTCGAGGACAAGAATTACAACGAGGAGTACGATCGGGAATACTCTTTCGATCAAGGCTACGAGTGGACCGAAGAAGATGCTTGGGATGCTCTGACTGACGGCATGTATGGTGATATGCCAAGCAATCCGTTGGAATACGATGCAATGATGGACGCCATGGGCTTTTAACATAATCCGTTCGAATATGAAAAAGACTATCACAAAATCAAAGCATAAGACTGCTCCAAAGGCCAACCATGTCCAGCGCGTTTTCAATCTGATCATTCTCGACGAGAGTGGATCGATGTCAAATATTGCAATACAGGCAATAAGCGGACTCAACGAAGTTTTCCAGACCATCGGAAAGGCTCAAAAAGAACATCCGGGACAGCAGCATTTTATCTCGTTCGTGACTTTCAACAGCACAAAGATCAGAACAGTCTTTGATCGCCAAGCGGTAAGATCCGACAAGGAAATCATGTGGACTGACTATATGCCGAACAGTTGCACCCCGTTGTATGATGCGATGGGAGAATCTCTGAACAAATTGAAAAAGCACGTTGGTGATGATGATGTCGTTTTGGTGACAATCATTACTGATGGCTACGAGAATGCTTCAAGAGAATATAGCGGGCATGGTATCAAGAGACTTGTAGCAGAGCTGAAAGAGAAAGGTTGGGTCTTCGCTTATATCGGCACTAATCAGGACGTGGATGCGGTTGCTGACGACATGGGGATTGGTAGCAGAATGCGTTACCAATATTCCCCCGAAGGTGCAGCCAGGATGTTTGCACAAGAGCGCGTTAGTAGGAAAAGGTTCTTTGACAGGCTGGCAACTCAAGGTAAAAGTATTATAAAGGATAAGCGCTTTGACTATTTTGAGTCGGAAGAAGAGTCAGGGGAAGAGCCTGAAACTGCTCGGGACAAGATTGGCGATACTTCTTCTCCCAGCGATAGCCAGGAAGCGGAAGGCAAGGAATGGCAGGAGGCTGGCCAGGAGCAAGTATCTTCAGAAGACAACGAAGCGGCAGAAGGCCCCGAAAGGCCAAAGACCTTTTTTGGGAAAATGATGAATGGTATTAGGGCTATAATATGTCCTAAAAAATGATTTTTTAAAAGTATGGAAAAGGTAAAAATGTTAGGCGCTATGCCATGTGCCATAGCAGCCTGTGTGTATCCCATTCCTGGAGATATAGCAAAACGTTGCCATTCTCTCTCTTTGGACAGAGAATCTCAGGGATGTCATGGATAGATGGTGTAAATTAATAGAAGTGAGAACCGTATAAATTGTGAAAATCATGAATATTTGGGTAATCGTTGCACTTTACTGGATAGTATGTTGCGTTTTGGTATATGTGCTTGCACATATAAACGGACAAGTGGCTTATCGCAAAATGATGAAGCAAAAGACTACCTTTTGGGAGCATCTGCTCATCGTCCTATTTAGCCCATTGGCAGCTCCTATTATGCTATTTGCCACAGCGTATCATGGCTGCATCAATCTGTATTATAGGAACCGTCCAAGACCGCTGCCCAAAAAGATGAAAAAGTATATGAAGAAAGATTGCGTGTTGGACGAGAACAATCAGACCGTCTCCTTGGCGAAGTACAACTACATGCATGCCACGGAATATACCTTGGATGATGTCTATGGCAAGGGTTATGTTGAATCGTTGACCGAAGAAGAGCGGGCTAGTATCGCCACAGAATTCAAGGAGCATGACGAACCGGAGAAGGTTCAAGAAAGCATATCAGACATTCCAGAAGTAGGAGAATTATGGTTGTGAGAAGATTTGCCCTTTGGGTACTTTCGTGGATTTTGAAAATCTTCCCGACTCAAATGCTGAGCATGCAGAGAGATTCTGATACGCAATGGCAAAGAGACCTCCTATGAAGAGAAAGAAAAGATGATCATATTCAAGTATCATTGTGGCAGATATTTCCGAAACAGGTTGTAAATGTAGGCCCCAGAGCATTGCTTTGGGGCCTATACTTATAGGTTCCATTATTATTGTACCCTTTTCCCGCCATTATTATTGTACCCTTTCCCGCCATGGCATAACTCGATCGAGTTCGGTTCTGCGCATGACTATCGAATGCGTTATTCCAATATTTCCAGTATCCCAGTATTCCAGTAATTCAAAATCCCAGTATTCCAATTGACCGACATTCCAATATCCCAATATCCCAATATCCCAGTATTCCAATGTTCCAATATTCCAAAATTCCAGTATTCCAATATTCCAATAGGCCGATATGGTCTTCTCATGCCTCGGCCCTCCTCGCCCTGGGGGGCAAGAGAAAAGCGATATGGGAGACTTCTTGGGAAGGTCCTATATCGCTCGGGGGGGTGATCATTTACAGATAGGGGAATATAGATTGGGGGGCTATATGGGGCAGGGACGGTTAGTCGCGATCGTGCTTGTCGTGCTTGTCGTGCTTGTCGTGGCGACCATGGTGCTTGTCGTGCTTGCCCGGTCGGCCATAGCCTCGGTCGTGCTTGTGGTGCTTGCCCGGACGTCCATAGCCTCGGTCGTGCTTGCCCGGACGGCCATGATGCTTGTCGAAGCGCGGGCGATGGTGGTAGCCCGGTCGGCAGGTGGGGTATTTCCTATATATATGGTGGACGTAGGCGCGGTTCTGCCAGCCGATGGGGCGGTAGAAGTAGTATGTGTTGCAGTATTTGCGCCATTGTCCGGGCGAGAGGTAGCGGCGTATCTCGCGGTTGCGACGCTCCCATCCGTAGGAGTCGATGTCGCGATAGCTATTGATGCTGTTGAGGTAGGCGAGGTTGATGTTGAGGATGCTGTTGCGGTAGCCCGGTCCGATGCCCAGTTCGGCTATCATCTTGTCGGTAATGACCGTGGCTTCCTCCCGCACGTCGGCCAATCGCTGGGCCGAGGCGGAGACGATCACGACGAGGGCGGCTACGGTTGCTAAAATAATACGTTTCATAATCCAGACTTTCTTTTGAGGGTTATTACTCGTTTTCTGCTGCAAAAGTACGATTCCCCGCTCATGCGGCCAAAGGAAAACCCATAAACCCGCATATAGTTTTCCCTTTCTCTTGAGAGGAAATCCCGAGGACATAAATGAAAATAACTTGAACAACCTTTACAACAATGAACAACGCTTCGCCAGGATATTGCCTCTTCGAGGCCCATGCAGATCAAGGGCTGCTGCAAGGGAAACAACAAGTAACAACGCTTCGCTTCGGACGCGTTTCCTGCTGAATCTACGTGGACACATGGGAAAATAACTTGAACAACTTTTACAACAAGGAACAACGCTTCGCCAGGACATCGCCTCTTCGAGGCCCAGCAGACCAAGGGTTGCTGCAAGGGAAACAACAATGAACAACGCTTCGCCTTGAACGCGTTTCCTGCTGAATCTACGTGGACACATGGGAAAACAACTTGAACAACTTTTACAACAAGTAACAACGCTTCGCCAGGACATCGCCTCTTCGAGGCCCATGCAGACCAAAGGCTGCTTGCAGGGAAACAACAAAGAACAACGCTTCGCCTCGGACGCGTTTCCTGCTGAATCTACGTGGGCATAAAGGAATGCGCACCCAAGGCGAAGCGTTCTTGTTGTGTTTCTCGTCAGCAGCAGGCTGTTATGGTTTCTCCTGGAGGCTGGCAAGGAGGTCGGCCACGACATAGCTGGAGCCACCTACGAAGATGAAGTCGTCGGGGGCGGCGTCGGCCAGGGCCGCGCGGTAGGCTTCGGCGACGGAGGGATGGAGGGAGCCGTGGAGGCCGTGGGCCCGTCCGCAGGCCGCCACTTTCTCGGCAGGGAAGGCCCTGTGGGTCGAGGGTTGCGTCCAGTAGTAGGTGGCGTCGCGGGGCAGGAGCTCCATGACGTGGGCGAGGTCCTTGTCGTCCACCATGCCGAAGACGAGGCGGCGCTTGCGGGCTGGCTGGGCCATGATCTGGGGAGCCAGCATCTGCCATCCCGCCACGTTGTGGCCCGTGTCGCAGACGGCATGGGGATGGCCCGGGAGCGGTTGCCAGCGGCCCATCAGTCCCGTGCGTCGGCAGACCGAGCGGAAGCCCTCGCGGACGCTCTCGGGGTGGCGGATCGTGCCCTGGGAGAGGAGCTGGGAGACGGACGCGAGGATGGTGTTGGCGTTGCGCGTCTGGTAGTCGCCACGCAGGTCGCCCAGGAGCGTGCCAAAGGACCGCGTCTCATACTCGCGCCCCTCGGGCGTGTCGTGGGCCGCAAGGACCTCGGGACGGTCCTCGGCGAAGAAGATCGGGCTCTCGCACGCGTGCGCCTTCGCCTCGAAGACGGGGCGCGTCTCGGCCACGGCCTCGCCTACGACGACCGGCACGTGGGGCTTGATGATGCCCGCCTTCTCGTGGGCTATCTCGGGGAGCGTGTGGCCGAGAAACTGCGTGTGGTCCACGGAGATATTCGTGATGATCGAGAGCTGGGGCGTGATGATGTTCGTGCAGTCGAGGCGGCCGCCCAGTCCCACCTCTACGACAGCCATGTCCACCTCCTGCTCGGCAAAATACTTGAAGGCCAGGGCCGTGGTGAGTTCGAAGAACGAGGGGTGGAGCGGCTCGAAGAAACTACGCTCCTCCCGCACGAAATCGACCACATACTCCTCGGGCATCATCACGCCGTTGACGCGGATGCGCTCGCGGAAGTCCACGAGGTGAGGACTCGTGTAGAGGCCCACCCTGTGGCCGTCGGCCTGGAGGATGGAGGCGAGGGTGTGGGAAGAGGAGCCCTTGCCGTTGGTGCCCGCCACGTGGATGGTCTGGTAGCGCGTGTGTGGATGGCCGAAATGGTCGTCGAGGGCGTGGGAGTTGTCCAGGCCGTCCTTGTAGGCCGTGGCGCCCACGTGCTCGAAGACGGGGGTGCTGTTGAAAAGATATTCTACTGTCTCCTTGTAGTTCATTGTTGCGTGCTTATGCGAAGAACGTTGTTGGTTGATGTGCGCTTGATCGAAGCTATACTTGTAAAAACTTGTAGAACTGTACGGTTGAAACGGGCTGAAAGCCCAACAGTCCTTAGCCCAGGGCATCGCCCTGGGTATAATGGCAATCAACAAGACGCCCTGTAAGGGCAAAAGATTTGTTTATAGCCTGGTTCTTTAAAGCTTTTGCCCTTACAGGGCGACAGATTGGCGTTCATAATTACCCAGGGCGACGCCCTGGGCTATGCGCTTCTGCCCTTTTAGGGCGTATTGGGTAATTTCAACCGTACAGGTCAAAATTTGTCCAAAGCAATTCTTGTAAAAACTTCTTCAAAGCGCTATTTGAAAAAACGAAGCGCCCCGTGGGAAAGACACGAGGCGCCTCTTGAATCGTTTCGGACTTATCCGAAGAGTTTCTTGAAATGCTCGAAGATCGACCGTTTGGTATGGTTGTCGCCCGTGAAGTTTTCGCTCTCGCGGAAGCTCTCCATGGCCTTGCGCTCCCCCTTGTTGAGGGTCTTGGGGATGAAGACGCTCACCTGGATGATGAGGTCTCCCGTGCCGTTGCCATAGCCCTGGACGGCCGGCAGACCCTTGCCGCGGAGGCGGAGCGTCTTGCCTGGCTGCGTGCCCGGCTCGATCTTGATCTTCACGCTCGACCCATCGATGGTCGGTATGTCCACCTCGCCTCCGAGCGTGGCCGTGGGGATGTCGAGCAGGAGATTGTAGACCACGTCCTGGCCGTCGCGCACGAAGGTGTCGTTGGCCTCCTCCTCGATATAGACCTGTATGTCGCCCGCGATGCCGTTGTGCTTGCCCATGTTGCCTTTGCCCGGCACGTTGACGACCATGCCCTCGGCCACACCAGCGGGGATGTGGATCTCGACGACCTCCTCGCCCTTGACGACACCCGATCCGTCACACTCCTTGCACTTGTTCTTGATGACCTTGCCCTCGCCGCCACAGACGTGGCACGTGGTCTGGGTCTGCATCATGCCGAAGATGCTCTGCTGGGTGCGGATCTCCATGCCGCTGCCGTGGCAGTTGGGGCAGGTCTCGGGGGCGCTGCCACCCTCGGCACCCGTGCCGTGGCAATGGGGGCAGACCACGTCCTTGCGGAGCTTGAACTTCTTGGTCACGCCCGTGGCCACCTCCTGGAGCGACAGGCGCACCTTCAGCCTCAGGTCCGATCCACGATAGCGCGGGGCCTGGCGTCCGCCACCACGGCCTCCGAAGCCTCCGAAGCCGCCATGGCCGCCGAAGACGTCGCCAAACATGGAGAAGATGTCGTCCATCGAGAAGCCGCCCGCGCCGCCAAACGGACTGCCGCCTCCGAAGCCGCCAGGGGCGTCGAAGCCAAACTGGTCGTACTGCTGGCGCTTCTGCGGGTCGTGGAGCACGTCGTAGGCCTCGGCGGCCTCCTTGAATTTCTCCTCGGCCGTCGTGTCGCCCGGGTTGCGGTCGGGGTGATACTTGATGGCGAGCTTGCGGTAGGCCTTCTTGATGTCGGCCTCCGTGGCGTCCTTGGTGAGGCCCAGTACCTCGTAGTAGTCTCTCTTTGCTGCCATATTGTCGCTATATTATTGTCCTACGGCCACCTTGGCGTGGCGGATCACTTTGTCGTTGAGCGTATAGCCCGTCTGCACGCAGTCGATGACCTTGCCCTTCTGGTCGTCGCCGGCAGGCACCATGGCGATGGCCTCGTGGAAATCGACGTCGAAGTCCTTGTCCTTGGTGTCGATGGGGCGCACGCCAAGGCCCTCGAGGATCTTCTCCAGTTTCTTCATGATGAGCTGGAAACCCTCGCGCACGGCCGTGGCGTCCTCGCCCTTGTCGGCCAGGGCGCGCTCGAAGTCGTCGAGCACGGGCAGCAGGGCCGTGATCGTCTTCTCGCCACCATTGAGGATCAGTTCGGCCTTCTCCTTCATGGTGCGCTTCTTGTAGTTGTCAAACTCGGCGAAGAGACGGATGTACTTGTCCTTCCACTCCACGGCCTCGGCCTTCGCCTTCTCCTCGGGAGTGAGCTCGGGCTCGTTGGCCTTCTCAGCCGTTTCGGCCTCTTCGGCCTGTTCAGCCTGAGCGCCTTCCTGAGCGCCATCCTGCGCGCCTTCGGCCACACGCACGTCTTCTGCCTCGTTGTGGCTGGTCTCGGGGGTCTCGCCCTCTACCTTTATGTTCTTCTCTTTACTCATTTTGTTCTTAGCTTTTTTAAAAAGACGCATAGCAAATATTGTGCCAAGGCAGGGGCGCCCGCCCTTTTGGCCGGACGGGTGTGTGCTTCGGGTTGCGAAGTCCACCCGGGCGCGCGACGGGTCTCCTGTCCTTGCTTATACATGTCGGCCTGATGCTCCTTTTTGCTTACACATCCCGGCCTGATGCTCCTTACTTATACATCTCGACGCGATGCTCGCGAATCTGCTCGTTGTGGATATACTCGTCGTAGGTCGTGAGCTTGTCGATGGTGCCACGGGGCGTGAGCTCGATGACGCGGCCGGCCACGGTACCGATAAACTCCAGGTCGTGGGAACTGAAAAGGATGTTGCCCTTGAACTGGACGAGGTTGTTGTTGAAGGCCTGGATGCTCTCGAGGTCGAGGTGGTTGGTCGGCGTGTCGAGGATCAGGCAGTTGGCGTTCTGCAGCTGCATGCGCGCGATCATACAACGCATCTTCTCGCCTCCCGAGAGCACGTTGACCTTCTTCTCCACCTCCTCCTGGCGGAAGAGCATGCGTCCGAGGTAGGCCTTCATCGCCACCTCGTTGCCCGGGCCGTACTGCGAGAGCCAGTCGACGAGGTTCTTGTCGCTCTCGAAGAACTTCGTGTTGTCCAGGGGCAGGTAGGCCGTGGTGATGGTGACGCCCCACTTGTAGGTGCCGCCATCCGGCTCGCGGTTGCCGTTGATGATCTCGAAGAGGGCCGTCATGGCCTTGGGGTTGTGGGAGATGAAGACCACCTTCTGTCCCTTCTCGATGTTGAAGCTGACGTGGTCGAAGAGGACCGTACCGTCGGTATCGACCGCCTTGAGGTCTTCGACCATGAGGATCTGGTTGCCCGGCTCGCGCTCCATCTGGAAGATGATGCCCGGATACTTGCGGCTGGAGGGGCGGATCTCCTCGACGTTGAGCTTCTCGAGCATTTTTTTGCGCGAGGTGGTCTGCTTGCTCTTGGCCACGTTGGCCGAGAAGCGACGGATAAACTCCTCCAGCTGCTTGCGCTTCTCGTCGGCCTTCATGCGCTGGTTCTGCTGCTGGCGCAGGGCGAGCTGGCTCGACTCGTACCAGAAGGAGTAGTTGCCGGCAAAGACCGTCACCTTGCCAAAGTCGATGTCGATGGTCTGGGTGCTCACGGCGTCGAGGAAGTGGCGGTCGTGGCTGACGACGAGGACGGTCTGATTCTCGTCGATCTCGCCCAGGTAGTCCTCCAGCCACTCCACGGTCTCGAGGTCGAGGTCGTTGGTGGGCTCGTCGAGCAGCAGGTTGTCGGGCTTGCCGAAGAGGGCCTTGGCGAGCATCACGCGCACCTTCTCGTTGTTGCTGAGCTCGCCCGTCAGCTTCTCGTGCAGGCCCTCGGCGATACCCAGGTGCTGCAGCAGCTGGGCAGCCTCGCTCTCGGCCTCCCAGCCGTTCATCTCGGCAAACTTCAGCTCCAGGTCGGCAGCACGGTTGCCGTCCTCCTCCGTCATCTCGGGCTTGGCATAGAGGGCCTCGCGCTCCTTCATGTTCTCCCAGAGCGGGGCATGGCCCATGAGGACCGTGTCGAGCACGCGATAGGCGTCATACTTGAAGTGGTCCTGCTCCAGGACCGACAGGCGCTCGCCAGGACCCAGCTCCACGGTACCCTTGTTGGGCTCCAGGTCGCCGGAGATGGCGCGAAGAAGGGTGGACTTGCCGGCTCCGTTGGCGCCAATGACGCCATAGATGTTGCCGCGCGTGAACTTGATGTTTACGTCTTTGTAAAGTACTCGCTTGCCAAACTGGATGGCAAGATTGTTGAGCGTTATCATATTATGTCTTAAACCTTATTTTGTTCTTTCTCTGAATCTTCGTTTTGCTACAAGGGTGCAAAGTTACGCAATTTTCTTGATATGACCAAGTTGGCCCGCGCGAAAAGGCTTTCCTTGTGGCTGTTGTTATTTTTCCAATTCCCCAAATTTACTATGAATTTGGGGATTGTAATCGCCAATTTCACTATGAATTTGGGGATTTGACTCGTTTAGAGGACCGAAAAACGTGGCTGAATGCTTGGGAAAAGTGAATGTGGACTCTACGAGGATATATGGGAAAAACAACGTGAACAACTTTTACAACAAGTAACAACGCTTCGCCAGGACATCGCCTCTTCGAGGCCTATGCAAATCAAGGCTTGCTTGTTGCGAAACAACAAAATACAACGCTTCGCCTTGAACACGCTTCTTGCTGATTTGTCCTGGTGATATGTCCTGGCGAAGCCTTGTATCATGTTGTTTACCTTGCAGCAAGATTGTAAACACGCGTAGCGTGTAGGTTGTACATTGTTGTAAAGGTTGTATTTGTTGTTTTCCCTCTTGCCCTGACGTTATTGTCTTGATGATTTGCCCAGCCGATTTGTCCCAAGAAGTTGTGTTCCCTCAAGCGTCAGGGAGTTTGTATTCTGTTGATGACCCAGGCGAAGCCTTTGGCCGTTCGCAGGCCGTTGTCTTGGAAGTGGTTGCCCTCGTTCCATTCGAGCGTGGAGGGAGTGGAGGAGGCGATCAGGAGGTTGTGTTGGCGACGGATACATTGGCTGACGGTCGTCATGATGGGGGTGCGGGATCGGTCCTCGCGGTCGCCCAGACTGAGGTAGAAGGCTGCGGACAGGGGAGTGTGGAGGGCCGCATAGTCGAGCCATTTGGGATACCAAATGGAGGGGGAGGCCGCCACGATACCGTCAAAGGGATGCTGGTAGCCCGCCCAAAGCGCGAAGAGGCCCGCCAGGGAGTAGCCCCCGAGGATCGTGGGGCAGTCGGGAGAGGAGACGAGGCCCGAGGAGCGCAGATGGTCGATGATATCAAGGATAGACTGGAGCGTGGCCGGAGCCCCATGGCCGAAGGGCCGCTTGCCGAAGACGGGAGGAGCGTCCCAGGGTGGCAGCTCGTCGAACCAACGGGCGATATGGACGGCCACGAGGACGAAGTGCGCTCCCGTGGCTTGGGCGATGGCCTCCACCTCCTGGTCCATCTCCCTGAGGTCGTTGGCGTCGGCAGGTTGGATCAGCAGAAAGGCGGGCCGCTCCTGGACGTAGATCGTGCAGGTGTGGCCAGCTATCTCTCGTGTCGTCTTCTGATGGAGCGGCAGGGAGGAAGCCCGTTCGGAATCTTCGGCAGTTCGGTTCATGAAAAGAAAAGATGAGTCATGATCTAAAAAAGCCCGGGCCATGATGGGAAAGACAGGCACATGAGAAACCGGCTCGAGATCGGGACGCTTGCCACATGGCCTCGGGACGAGGACGGCTACTGGTAGTCGATATATTCCCCCTCGTTGTCCTTGATGACCTTCTTGGCGCGTTGCTCCTCGCTTCGGGAATCGACGACCGTGTTGCCGTCGGCCTGGCGCGAGGTGCGGGCCGAGGACTGCTGGCCCTGGAAGCCCTGCTGGTCCTGGAAGTCGTTGTCCTCGGGCTGGAACCTGCGTACCACGCGATGCAGCTGCTTGTAGAACTTGTAGGCTATCAGGGCGATGGCCACCAAGGCGAGGACGAAGAGTAGGAATATGAATTTGATGAAAATCATAATGTGCGGATGGAGTTAATGATTCTGTGGCGCAGGCTTCTTGGCCACCATGGCCGAGAGCAGCACATACCAGGCGATGATGACGGCGATGCCCGAGATGCGCAGCAGGGCGAGGATGGGGATGCAGGAGAGGACGAAGAGATACTTCACCTCGTTGCCCTTCCAGCCCCATTGCTTGAATTTGAGGGCAAACATCGGTATCTCGCTCACGAGCAGGTAGCTGCTCACCAGCACGCCCACGATCATGGCCACGGCCCAAAGGGGCGAGGACTCGAAATGGGGAGCCACACCCACCATCAACGAGCCCCAGAAGAGCGCGTTGGCCGGGGTGGGCAGTCCGATGAAGCCCAGGGACTGGCGCTCGTCGAGATTGAACTTGGCCAGGCGAAGGGCCGAGAAGGCCGCCATGACGAAGGCCACGAAGGGCAGCACCTCGCACAGGGGCTCCAGGGCCGAGGGATAGGCCACCACGCCCAGTTCGGCAAAGAGCATGGCCGAGGGAGCCAGTCCGAAGGTGATGTCGTCGGCCAGCGAGTCGAGCTCCTTGCCGATAGGCGAACTGACATGGAGCAGGCGGGCCGTCATGCCGTCGAAGAAATCGAAGACGGCTCCTATGACCATCCACGCCAGGGCCCATTCGAAGTCGTGGCGGAAGGCAAAATAGGTAGCGATGCAACCCGAGATGAGGTTGCAGCAGGTGATGCTGTTGGGGATATGTTTCTTGATCATAAGCAGTAAAGCTTCATCATATCATTTAGCTCATATAGCAGAAAAAATCCTACTCCTATTCTTATTAGGAGAAAAGTTTTATCCTACTCCTATTCCTATGGCAGAATTTTTTTCCAATCCTATAGCAGAAAAGTTTTTTCCAATCCTATAGCAGGAAGGCTTCGTCCTAAGCCAACGCCTCAGGCATCTGAAATCCAGACGCCAAGGGAGGGCCGCCCCAGGGGTGGGGGAGAGGACTACGTTTTCTCTACAGATTACGTTTTCCCTACGGACTACGCTTTCTCCACGGGCTTGAGGCGCGCGATGACGGTCTGGTCGCCCGTAGTCGCCTGTCCCATCTTCACACAGACCTCGGAGTCGATAGGCAGATAGACGTCCACGCGGCTGCCGAGCTTGATGAAGCCCAGGTGCTCGTCGATGTAGCAGTCCTCGCCATCCTTGGCATAGGTGACGATACGACGCGCCACGGCACCCGCAATCTGGCGGCAGAGCACGTCGCGGCCGTCGGGGATGGTGATCATCACGTCGGCATGCTCGTTCTCCTCGCTTGCCTTGGGGAGCCAAGCCTTGTGGAAGTTGCCATTGAAGTGCTTGACAAACTTCACCACGCCGTCCACGGGAAACCAGTTGGCGTGGACGTTGAAGAGGCTCATAAAGATGCTGATCATCAGGCGGCGGTCGTGGAAGTACTCATTCTCCTCCACCTCCTCGATGACGACGATCTTGCCGTCGGCAGGCGCCACCACGATATGCTCCGTGTCCTCGATGTTGAGGTAGCGGATCGGGCAGCGATAGAAATTGAGCACGATACAATAGACGGGGACCATGATGACGAGGAACGCCCAGAAAGGAATCTTGGTCGTCAGGGCAAACCACAGAATGGCGGCCACCAGGGCAATGCCGATTCCACCATACAACAACTGGTCCGTGCCCTCACGATGAAGACGGATTTTCTTGAGTTTCTTTATTCTCTTTCCCATGTCGGAAGGTTTACATTTTCATGAATAATGTGCAAAGTTATATACTTTTTGTCAGTTATGCAAATTAACACTTCAACTTTTCGGCCCAAGAGGCCGTGATTCCATTTTTTTTATCTACATTTGCACGTGAAATACGAAAACTGATGGAAGACTTCATACATTTGCACGTCCATACGCACTACTCCATCCTTGACGGCCAGTCGAAGGTAGCCAACCTCGTGAAGAAGGCCGTGGGGGACGGCATGAGGGGCATGGCCATCACCGACCATGGCGTGATGTATGGCGTGAAGGAGCTGGCCGACTGCTGCGCCAAGGTCAACAAGGAGCGCAAGGCGGAGGGCCTCGAACCCTTCAAGCCCATCTTCGGATGTGAGATGTATGTCGCACGACGCACCAAGGAGGACAAGGACAAGGCCATGGGAGACAATAGTGGCTACCACCTCGTCGTCCTGGCCAAAAACTACAAGGGATACAAAAACCTTATTAAATTGGTATCGCGCGCGTGGGTGGACGGCTACTACTACAAGCCGCGCACGGACCGGGCCGACCTGGAGCGCTACCACGAGGGACTGATCGTCTGCTCGGCCTGTATAGCCGGCGAGGTGCCACGCAAGATCCTCGACGGAGACCTGGAGGGCGCGAGAGAGGCCGCACAATGGTATCACGACCTCTTCGGCGACGACTACTATCTGGAGCTCCAGCGCCACGAGGTGAAGGACCCCTCGGTCGTGGCCAACCGCGAGACCTTCCCCCTGCAGCAACGCGCCAACCGCGAGCTCATACGGCTGGCCAAGGAACTGGGCATCAAGCTCGTCTGCACCAACGACTGTCACTTCGAAAATCGCGAGACGGCCGAGGCCCACGACCACCTGCTCTGTCTCTCCACCCAGGAGGACCTCGACGACCCCAACCGCATGCGCTACTCGAAGCAGGAGTGGTTTAAGACGCGGGAGGAGATGAACGAGGTTTTTGCCGACGTGCCCGAGGCCCTCGCCAACACGATCGAGGTGCTCGACAAGGTGGAGATCTACGACATCGACCACGGGCCCATCATGCCCTTCTTCCCCATCCCCGAGGAATTCGGAACGGAGGAGGAGTGGCGACAGAAATATTCCGAGCAGGACCTCTACAACGAGTTCACCTCCGACGAAAAGGGACAGAACCAGCTCTCGCCCGAGGAGGGACAGAAGGTCATCGACCGACTCGGAGGCTACGACAAGATCTACCGCATCAAGTTTGAGGCCGACTACCTGGCGAAGCTGGCCTACGAGGGTGCCCGCCGCCTCTATGGCGACCCCCTGGAGGAGCGCGTCTGCGAGCATATCAACTTTGAGCTCCACGTGATGAAGACGATGGGTTTCCCGGGCTACTTCCTCATCGTCCAGGACTTCATCAACGCGGCCCGTACCGAACTGGGCGTGATGGTGGGACCGGGACGTGGATCGGCGGCAGGATCCGTGGTGGCCTACTGTCTGGGCATCACCCAGATAGACCCTCTGAAATACGACCTCCTGTTTGAGCGATTCCTCAACCCCGACCGCGTCAACCTGCCTGATATCGATACCGACTTCGACGACGACGGCCGCGGAAGGGTCCTGAGATGGGTGATGGACAAGTATGGCGAGGACAACTGCGCCCATATCATCACCTATGCCACCATGGCCACGAAAAACTCCCTCAAGGACGTGGCCCGCGTGGAGAAGTTGCCCCTGGAGCGCTCCAACGCCCTCTGCAAGGCCATCCCCGACCGACTGCCCGACGGGATGAAGATGAACCTCGCCAACGCCATCAAGTGTACGCCCGAGCTCCAGGATGCCGAGGTCAGCGAGGACCCGCGCGAGCGCAACACCATCAAGTATGCGAAGATGCTGGAGGGTACCGTCCGCGGCACGGGCCTCCACGCCTGCGGATTCATCATCTGCCGCGACAGGATCGACGATTGGGTGCCGGTATCGACGGCCACGGACCCCGACTTCCCCGAGATGAAGTGTAACGTCACGCAGTATGACGGCCACGTCATCGAGACCACGGGTCTGATCAAGATGGACTTCCTCGGCCTCAAGACGCTCTCGGAACTCAAGGAGGCCTGCAAGGTCGTCAAGCAGACCACGGGCCACGTCATCGACCTGGAGAAAATACCTATCGACGACGAACTCACCTACCAGCTCTACCAGCAGGGACGCACCATCGGCACGTTCCAGTTTGAGTCGGCAGGCATGCAGAAATACTTGCGCGAGCTGAAACCCACGGTCTTCGAGGACCTCATCGCCATGAACGCCCTCTACCGGCCGGGACCGATGGACTACATTCCCTCCTTCATCGCCCGCAAGAACGGACGCGAGAAGATCAGCTACGACATCCCCTGCATGGAGAAGTATCTCAAGGATACCTACGGCATCACGGTCTATCAGGAGCAGGTGATGCTCCTCTCCCGACAGTTGGCCAACTTCACCCGAGGCGAGAGCGACGCCCTCCGCAAGGCGATGGGAAAGAAGAAGAAGGCCATCGTCGACCAGATGAAGCCGAAGTTTATCAAGCAGGGCACGGAGAACGGCCACGACCCGAAGGTGCTGGAGAAGATCTGGGGCGACTGGGAGAAGTTTGCGAGCTACGCCTTCAACAAGTCCCACGCCACGTGCTACTCCTGGGTGGCCTATCAGACGGCCTACGTCAAGGCCCACTACCCGGCCGAGTTTATGGCGGCCCTGATGACGCGGCGATTCAGCCAGATCACGGAAATCACGAAACTCATGGAGGAGTGTAAGGCGCTCAAGATCTCCACCCTCGGCCCGGACGTCAACGAGAGCCAGATCGGCTTTGGTGTCAACAAGAAGGGCGAGATACGCTTCGGACTGAGCGCCATCAAAGGCATGGGCACGCCTGCTGCCGAGGCCATCGTCAGCGAGCGCGAGCAGAACGGTCCCTACAAGGACATCTTCGACTTTGCCGAGCGCGTCAACCTGGCCAACGTCAACCGAAAGGCTTTCGAGAGCCTGGCCTATAGTGGCGGCTTCGATGGTTTCGGGGTCATGCGCGAGCAGTTCTTCACCCCCAACGCCAAGGGAGAACTCTTCATCGACCTGCTCGTGCGCTACGGCCAGCGCTACCAGATGGACAAGGCCAATGCCGGACTGAGCCTCTTCGGGAGCGACGACGTGACCGTGGTCCATCCGCCCCTACCCAAGACGGAAAGATGGGCGGCCATCGAGAAACTCAACAAGGAGCGCGAGCTCGTGGGCATCTATCTCTCGGCCCATCCGCTCGACGAGTATGCGGTCGTGCTGGAGAACATGTGCAACACCCATTGCTCGGAGATCCATAGGGACGCCGACCTCAAGGCGCTGGAGAAGCGGGGCGAGGTGACGTTTGGCGGCATGGTGACGGCCGTCAACGAGCGATTCTCCCAACGTACGGGACTGCCCTTCGGTATCGTGACGATCGAGGACTTTGCGGGCGTGGGCGAACTGACGCTCTTCGGCCAAGACTGGTTGAGATGGAAGGCGCAGCTGGGACAGGACTTTGCCGTCTTCGTCCAGGCGAAGTGTGTGCAGCGCTTCCGCAATAGCGACGCCCTGGCCTTCCGCGTGGAGAGCGTCTCCCAGCTCTATGACGTCAAGCGCGACCGCCTCAAGAAGATCACGGTCTCGCTACCCATCGACCGCGTGGACGACAAGATGGTGGCGGAGCTCCAGACCATCATCGAGGACCATCCCGGCGACACCACCCTCATGGTCCGCCTGGCCCTGCCCGACCGCACGGCCCTCTCGCTACAGAGCCGGACCAAGACCGTCGATGTGGACCGGAGACTACTGACGGAATTGCAGTCGATGGACTTGGAGTACCACATCAACTGACATTTTGTCATTGGCATGATATTTGTGTATTAACAAACATATTCACCAAATCTAAACGAAAAGAAACAATGGAAGTAGAAATCACAAAGGACAACTTTGAGACTCTGAGAAATGGCGACCTGCCATTGGTAGTAGATCTGTGGGCCACTTGGTGCGGCCCCTGCAAGGCAATCTCTCCGCTTGTGTCAAAACTCGCTGAGGAGTATGACGGCAAGTTGGTCGTCGGCAAGTGCGACGTCGAGCAGAACGAGGACATCACCATGGAGTATGCCGTGCGCAACATCCCGACGCTCCTCTTCTTCAAGGACGGCAAGCTCGTCAACAAGCACGTGGGTGCCCCCAACGAGTCTAAGATGAGAGCCCTCTTCGACAAGCTGCTGTAAGCTGCCAACGTCTATGACCGGGGCTGTCCCAAGGCCTTCCCTAAAGGGAAAGACGGCAGGATGGCGCGGACCAAAATCATAGGTCTGGTTTTCCCCCTCGGGGAGAGGCCAGGCCTTTTTTCATGCCGATTTCTCCTTATATTCCATAATATAATAGGAAAAAAGTCAGAAAAACCATTAAACTTTCAAGTCAAAGGAAAATAGTCGGCTTTTTATTTTGCCCAATCCTTTTTTTTCACTATTTTTGCATCAAACAATTTTTACGACCAAACAATGAACGACAAGAAGTTAATGAATCGCGCAGCCGACAACATCCGCATCCTGGCTGCCTCGATGGTAGAGAAGGCGAAGTCCGGACACCCTGGAGGTGCGATGGGCGGTGCCGATTTTATCAATGTTTTGTTCTCCGAATTTTTGGTTTACGACCCTGATCAGCCCGCATGGTCCGGTCGAGACCGCTTCTTCCTTGACCCGGGTCACATGTCGCCGATGCTCTATTCGGCCCTGGCCCTTCAGGGAAAATTTACCATTGAAGACATCAAGCAGTTCCGCCAGTGGGGCAGCATCACTCCGGGACACCCCGAGCGCGACATCGAGCACGGAGTGGAGAACTCGTCCGGACCGCTGGGACAGGGACATGCCTTTGCGGCTGGTGCGGCCGTGGCAGAGAAGTTTCTTGAGGCTCGCCTCGGCCATACGCCCATGCAGCACAAGATATATGCCTACATCAGCGATGGTGGAGTGCAGGAGGAGATCAGCCAGGGCGTGGGCCGCATTGCCGGCACGCTGGGTCTGAACAACCTCATCATGTTCTACGACTCCAACGAGATCCAGCTCTCTACCGAGTGCAACGTCGTCGATACCGAGGACGTGGCTATGAAGTATAAGGCTTGGGGATGGAGCGTCATCGAGATCGACGGCAATGATGCCGACGAGATTCGCAAGGCCCTTACCGTGGCCCAGAAGGAGAAGGAGCGCCCGGTCCTCATCATTGGCCATACGGTCATGGCCAAAGGCGCGCTCCAGGCCGACGGATCCAGCTACGAGCACAACGTCAAGACCCATGGTGCTCCCCTTGGTGGCGACGCTTTCGCCAATACGATCAAGCACCTGGGTGGCGATCCCGAGAATTCTTTCGTCATCTTCCCCGAGGTAGAGAAACTCTATAGCGACCGTCGTGAGGAGTTGCGCAAGATCGTGGCCAAGCGCCATGAAGAGGAGCGCAAATGGGCCGAGGAGCATGCCGACAAGGCTGCCCTGCTCAAGGAGTGGTTCTCAGGCAAGGCTCCCGAGGTCGATTGGAGCGGACTGGAGCAGAAGCGCGATGCTGCCACCCGTGCAGCTTCCTCAGCTTGCCTCTCAGTACTGGCCGAGCAGGTGCCCAACATGATCTGCGCCTCTGCCGACCTGAGCAACTCCGACAAGACGGACGGCTTCCTCAAGAAGACCCACAACATCGTGCGTGGCGACTTTAGCGGCGCCTTCTTCCAGGCAGGTGTCTCCGAGCTGACGATGGCCTGCATGTGTATCGGTATGATGCTCCATGGTGGCGTCATCACGGCCATGGGTACGTTCTTCGTCTTCTCAGACTATATGAAACCGGCTATCCGCATGGCTGCCTTGATGCGCACGCCTGTGAAGTTCATTTATAGCCACGACGCCTTCCGCGTGGGCGAGGACGGACCGACCCACCAGCCCGTGGAGCACGAGGCTCAGCTGCGCCTCATGGAGAAGTTGCAGAACCACATGGGCGAGGATTCCGTGCGCGTCTTCCGTGCTGCCGATGCCGACGAGATGACGGTCTGCTGGCAGATGGCCATGGAGAACATGGACACGCCGACGGCCCTGATCCTCTCTCGCCAGAACATCAAGAGCCTCCCCGAGGGCAACGACTATCAGAAGGCCCGCAAGGGTGCCTATGTCGTGGCTGGATCCGACGAGCAGTATGACATCATCCTGCTGGCCAGCGGATCAGAGGTCTCCACGCTCGTCGAGGGTGCCGAGTTGCTCCGCAAGGATGGCGTTCGTTGCCGCGTCGTGAGCGTCCCGTCTGAGGGTCTCTTCCGTCGCCAGCCGGTCGGCTATCAGCTGCTCGTCCTGCCGTCTGAGGCCAAGGTCTTCGGACTGACCGCAGGTCTGCCTGTCACCCTCCAGGGTCTCGTCGGCTGCCACGGTCGTGTCTTTGGCATGAACTCCTTCGGCTTCTCGGCTCCCTACAAGGTGCTCGACGAGAAGCTCGGTTTCACGCCCGAGAATGTTTACAAGCAAGTAAAAGAGTTTTTAGCATAATATTCTATCACCTAAGCAGGCTCCGCCAAAGGCCCAGACAGGGCACCAGGCGGGGTCTCTATTAAAACTGAAACGCTTATGGAAATCAAGACAGTAGGTGTTGCTTGCGATCACGCAGGCTATCCGTTGAAGCAGTATGTCATCCAGTATTTGGAGGAGCATAAGTACGCATATAAGGACTTTGGATGCAACAGCGACCTCAGTTGCGACTATCCTGACTATGCCCACCCCCTGGCAGAAGCCGTCGAGAGTGGCGAGGTCTATCCGGGCATCGCTATCTGTGGTAGCGGAGAGGGCATGGCCATCACGCTCAACAAGCACCAGGGTGTGCGCGCGGGATTGGCTTGGAACAAGGATGTGGCCGAGCTGATTCGCCAGCACAACGATGCCAACGTGCTCGTATTGCCGGGTCGATTCATCGACAACAATACGGCAGGCAAGATCATGGATGCTTTCTTCAAGGCCAACTTTGAGGGCGGTCGCCATGAGCGCAGGGTGAACAAGATTCCTGTAGAGGCAAAGTAAGAGGGCTCCCCTGCCTTCATAGCCAACAACACAACGGCACGAGTGTCGGCTGATTTCAGTCGGGCGCAAGTGCCGTTTTTTGTGTGGAAACAAGCAAATATCAAAAATAATGAGAAAAACACTTCTTTTCTTCAGCCTTCTCCTGGCGCTTGGCGCACAGGCGCAGGGGGGCGGACATTTCCTGCAGAACGACCAGTATCGGCAGAAGGTGATGCAGGCCTTCGACGCGCGCATGAAACTCATGGGCAAGGATTGCTTCAACGTCAAGGGCCTGGGAGCCAATGGCGTGGAGACCGAGGCTTTGCAGTTTCTCTATGCCTACATGCCGATGGCCGACGAGACGGATTATTCGACCGACTTCTTCCTTGCCAACGTGCGCAAGTCGCTCCAGGCGCGCCAGGAGATGGTATGGGGTAGCCAGGTGCCGGAGCGCGAGTTTCGCCATTTCGTCCTTCCCGTTCGTGTCAACAACGAGAATCTGGACAGCTTCCGTATCGTCTATTATGACGAACTGAAGAACCGCGTCAAGGGGCTGGGCATGAAGGAGGCCATCCTCGAGGTCAACCATTGGTGCCATGAGCATGTGACCTATCAGCCGGCCGACGCCCGCACGTCCGCTCCTATGGCTACCATGCGTACCACCACGGGCCGTTGTGGCGAGGAGAGCACCTTTGCCGTGGCTGCCTTGCGTGCCATCGGCATTCCTGCCCGCCAGGTCTATACGCCTCGTTGGGCCCATACCGACGACAACCATGCGTGGGTGGAGGCTTGGGCCGACGGACAATGGTACTTCCTGGGAGCTTGCGAGCCCGAGGCCGTGCTCAACCTGGGATGGTTCAACGCGCCTGCCTCACGGGCCCTGCTGATGCACACCCGTGCCTTTGGCGACTATGACGGACCGGAGGAGACCGTGCTGCGCACGTCCAACTATACGGAGATCAACCTCATCAGCAATTATGCCAAGGTGAGCCGGGCCGATTTCAAGGTGGTGGACACTCAGGGAAATCCTGTGGCCGACGCCCGTGTGGATTTCAAGATCTACAACTATGCCGAGTTCTTCACGGCCGTGACGAAATATACGGATGTGAAGGGCGCCACTTTCCTGACGGCTGGTCTGGGCGACATGATCGTCTGGGCTTCCAAGAACGGAAAGTATGGCTACAAGAAGGTGACCTTTGGCAAGGACCGCGAGGTGACGATCGCCCTCGACCGCGACAATGATGCGGTCTCGAGTGTGGATATGGCGATTGTGCCGCCCAAGGAGTCGCCCAACGTGCCTGAGGTGTCGGCCGAGCAGGCTGCGACCAACAAGGCGCGTTTTGCTGCCGAGGACGAGATACGCCATGAGACCATCCGTCGCACGCATTACCCGAAGGACGGCACGTCGAAGTATGCTCCCTATTTCCTTCGTGCGAAGGGCAACTGGCGTACTATTGAGGCTTTCCTCAACCGACATAGCGACAACGAGGCGCGTGCCCTGAATATCCTCAATACCCTGAGCGACAAGGACCTTCGCGATATCCTGCCGCAGATCCTGGAGGACTGCTTCGCCAACAAGAGCGACCAGGTCAGTCCGCGTGTGGAGGACGAGATGCTGATCACGCCCTTCAAGTGCTTCTTCGAGAACTATTTTGACCGCAAGACGGTCGAGAAGTTCCGTGCCAATCCGATGGAGATCGCCAACTGGATCAAGAAGAACATCCGTCTCAACCCCGATACGAAGGCGTTGCAGATAGCCCAGACGCCAGTAGGTGCCGTGAAGTTCAAAATCACGGACGAGCGCTCGCGCAAGGTGCTCTTCGTCGATATCGCCCGCAGCCTCAATATCGAGGCCAAGCGCGACACGGTCACGGGTGCCTTGATGTATCGCAAGGATGGCAACTGGACGACAGTCGATTTCGAGGCCAAGGGCACGGTCACGCCCCATCAGGGCACGCTCGTGCTGACCTATCAGCCTGCTGCCCATCTGGACAACCCGCTCTACTACAACCACTTCTCCCTGAGTCGTCTGGAGAATGGCACGGCCACGCTCCTCAACTACGACGAGGGTGGCGATGGCGGACAGACCAGCTGGATGAACACCTTCAAGGACGGATGCCCCCTGGAGGCGGGTACCTATCTGCTGACCACGGGCACGCGCCTGGCCAACGGTAGCGTCTTGTCTCATAGCGAGTTCTTCGTCATCAAGGAGGGACAGACCACGACCGTACCTCTCATCATGCGCGAGAGCAAGGACGAGGTACAGGTGATCGGTTCGTTCAACTCCGAGAGCAAGTTTGATATGGATGGCAACCAGGTGAGCCTGCTCTCGCAGACGGGTCGTGGCTACTATATCATCGGTCTCATTGGCGTCGGCCAGGAGCCTACCAACCATGCGCTCGTGGACATTGCCAAGGAGGCTGACGCCTTCGACCGTTGGGGCCGTCCGATGGTCCTGCTCTTCGAGAATGCCGAGGAGGCCAAGAAGTTTGACGCTTCGCTCTACGGTCGTCTGCCGAAGAACATCATCTATGGTATCGATACCGATGGTGCCATCCGTCAGCAGATGGTGGAGAACCTGAAATTGTCGAGCAAGACGCAGTTGCCGATCTTCTTCATTGCCGATACGTTCAATCGTGTCGTCTTCTCCTCCCAGGGATATACGATCGGACTGGGTGAGCAGTTGAAGAACACCTTCAACCGTCTTTGATTCTCCCGAGGGACCACACGCCTGTGGTCCCGAAAGATAAATAAAAACAAGGGATGGCAGTCTGTCTGTCATCCCTTGTTAGTTATAGGTGCGCTTGTTGCTATGGCCTATGGGCGCAAGTGGTTGCGGAACCAATCGACGACATAGTCTATGACGGGCTGCTGGAACCAATGGTCGTCGCCATGGTCTGCCTTGTCGAGCACGACATACTCCACCTCCGTCCCATTCTCGCAGAGGGCCTCGTAGAGATGGTCGCTCTGTCGTTGCGACACCATGTGGTCGTTGTTACCGTGCATGATGAGGAATGGGGGAAGTCCGGAATGGATGTGGCCCAACGGACTGGCGGCACGCGCCTTGTCGGGTATCTCCTCCAAAAGGTGGCCCGGATCGCGGCCATAGACCACGCCATTGACGAGCAGGGCCTCGCTGGCAGCCCGCGAGTCGTGGTAGGCTTGCACCTCGGTAGGGAAGCCCTCGTCGATGGTCTCCAGGTCGGACGGACCGAAGATGGTGCAGCAGGCCTGCACGTCGGAGCTCTCGTCCAGATACTGTCCTTGGTCGAAGCGCGGCTCGTTCATCGTCGTCGCAATCATCGACGACAGGTAGCCGCCAGCGCTATTGCCCATCACGCCAAAGCGCGTCTTGTCAATACCAAACTTCTCGGCATTGGCCTTGAGGAAGCGGATGGCTTGCTTGCCGTCTTCCAGGAGGGCAGGGAAGGCGTTGGGGATCGTACGATATTGCACGGCAGCCACGACAAAGCCTGCACGTGCCAGTCCCATGCGACATTCGATAAACTTGCTGTAGTCGCTCGTCGTGAAACCGCCACCAGGGAAATAGACCACACAGGGCTTCGGCTCATTGGTTCGTGGAATGATGAGCGTCATGTGGAGGGAGATCGTTCCCTTCTCATAGTGTTGCGAGTAGATGATGTTATCGATCACTCGCAGGGACGTCCGCGTCACGGGGACATCCATCAGGATCTTCTTGCTTTTACTATTTTGATTGTCCATCTCTTTTCTCGTTATGGGTGTCTTGCTTGAAATGCTGGTGCAAAAGTAGAAAGAAAAATGCTAAAAATCACTATAAGCGACCAGGAAATAGCTAAAATCTATGTCAAGTGCTTGTCGGTTTCGCCCTAAAGGTGTATATTTGCAGACAGAAAGGTCTTTTGCCAGGAGTGACAGACTGTCAAGGATGGTCGCCATGGCATGGCTTTTGTACGATAGAAAACATACATATTAAATACGAAAATCGAAATGGATTTCAACAATTATTCTAACATTGTGGATGATCGCGCGCGGGAGCTGGAGCGGTCACGTGTCATGCCTTTCCTCATGCGAAAGGTCTATACCTGGATGGCTTTGGCCTTGACCATCACGGCTATCGTCGCCTATGGTATCGGCAACAGTCCGGGCCTCCTGATGAGTCTCTTCGGTTCCAAGATGCCCATGCTCGTGTTGTTTGCAGCCGAGATCGGATTGGTCATCTGGCTGTCGGCCCGCCTCAGCCGTATCTCGATCACTACGGCTACCGTGGGCTTCATCGCCTTCTCCATCCTCAATGGTATGACGATGAGCGTCTTCTTCGCCGTCTATACTACGGCTTCCATAGCCCTGACCTTCTTTGTCTCGGCAGGTATGTTTGGCGCCATGGCCTTGATTGGCTATACGACCAAGAAGGACTTGTCCTCGATAGGTGGTTTCCTGATCATGGCGCTTATCGGCCTGATCATTGCCGGACTGGTCAATATGTTCCTTCGCAGCACGATGTTCGACCTCATCATTAGTGGCCTGGGCGTGATCCTCTTCTGCGGACTGACGGCTTGGGATATGCAATGGATCAAGCGGGCTCTCCTGGAGGCTCCCGATATGGGCGAGGCTTCCCAGAAGATAGCGCTCTTGGGTGCGCTCAACCTCTACCTTGACTTCATCAACCTCTTCCTCTATCTGCTCCGTTTCTTGGGCGACAGACGCAATTGATGTGGTTTGAAGAAGTGAATATTCTTAGATAATTATAGGGGTAAAATACGTATATTGGGGGAATATCTGAAAAGATATTTCCCCTTTTTCGTGCGTTTTCGTCTTCATGTAGCCATTTTCTCCTTGCATAGCGATAGCTTTCGTGCCAAGGTAGCTTGCATTTTGTTTGTCGCGAGTTGTGCTATGAAAGGGTATGTGTGATAAAAGGAAATCTAAAAATATTCTAATAAAATGCTTTTTTAGGGCATAAAACTTGTTTGGCGTGAATAAATATTGTAATTTTGCAAATGAAATAGAATAATGAAGGATTATGAAAGCGAAAACGGTACGAATGAAAACCCTCAAGATGCTTATCTCCAGCAAGGAGCTTAGCAGTCAGGAGGAGGTGCTGAAGGCGTTGGCCAAGGAGGGCTTTACGATTACGCAGGCTACGTTGAGCCGCGACTTGAAGCAATTGAAGGTGGCCAAGGCTGCCTCTATGAATGGAAAATACGTCTATGTGTTGCCCAACGAGACGATGTACAAGCGTGTCTCTTCGCCTCAGCGTGCTACCGACATGGCGAATAGCAATGGCTTTCTTTCGCTCACCTTTAGTGGTCAGCTGGCCGTGATGAAGACGCGTCCGGGCTATGCGAGTGCCGTTGCGTATGACATCGACCAGAAGGAGATCCAGGGTGTCTTGGGATCTATTGCAGGTGACGATACGCTCTTCATCGCCATTGAGGAGGGCTTCGACCGCGAGAAGATCGTCGAGGGACTCTCACAGATCATCCCCGGCATAGGCCGAGTCTCCGTGGTGATACCGGGATACGAAGACGAACTGGGGGAGTAATAAGTCTAGCCCACCACTCTGGTCAAGACCCTCTACTCTGGGAGTAAATAATTAACACCCACGCCTGTGGGTAGAAGTGCAAAGCCGTACCTATTGCCTGGACAGTAGGTATGGCTTCGCATTTTTTATGCCTACAAACCTTGCCCGTGCTGGTACACATAAATAGCTGCTTCGGTTTGTTTAATAATTTCTACATAAACCATGCGATAATCCGACATTTGCCTAAAAATAGTTATCAAATTTGTTTGGTCGTGGCTTTTTTGCTAACTTTGCAGAAAGACAGTTATTGAAAGGATTGAATCGCATGATAAATTTGAAAAAGTCAACATTTCTATATATCTTCTTTGCCATGATGGCTTGCTCCGTGCCCGTCAAGGCGCAGAATCCTGCCACGCAGACCATCACGCTCTCTGATGGTGGTCGCTATACAGGACAAGTGTTGCACGGCAAGCCCAACGGCAAGGGCAAGGCCGTCTATAAGAATGGCGACGTCTATGAGGGAGAGTTTCTCAAGGGCAAGCGCCACGGGCAGGGCACCTACACCTTCACGGATGGAGAGAAATATACGGGCGAATGGTTTCAGGACCACCAGCACGGTATGGGCGACTACTACTTCATGAATGGCAACCGCTATAGCGGACTCTGGTATAAGGACTACCAGTCGGGACAGGGTACGATGTTCTATTACAATGGCGACAAGTACGAGGGCGAATGGGCCGAGGACAAGCGCGCGGGTAAAGGACGCTACACTTTCAAGAACGGGGCCTTCTATGATGGCTACTGGCTCGATGACCGAAAGAACGGCAAGGGTGTCTTCGACTGGGGCGACGGGTCGTCCTATACGGGCGACTGGGTGAACAATCTCAAGGAGGGAAAGGGCACCTACGTCTATGGCGACGGCGAGGAGTATAGCGGACAATGGAAGAACGACCTGCCGGATGGACGTGGTATCTATAAGTTTAAGGATGGCGATATCTACGAGGGCTACTATGTCGAGGGCGAGCGCCACGGCGAGGGCATCATGAGATATAAGAATGGTGATGTCTATACGGGACGCTTCCTGCGTGGTGAGCGTTCGGGCCAGGGGACGATGGCATGGCACAATGGCGATGTCTATGTGGGTCTCTGGGAACAGGGCCACGAGAATGGAGTGGGCAAACTGACCAAGAAGAACAATGATGTCTTCGACGGGGTTTTTGTCAACGGCAAGCTCGATGGCGAGGTGGTCATCCATTATGCCGACGGCACGCGATTCCGTGGTACGTTCCGCAACGGACTGCGCGAGGGAAAAGCCATCGAGGAGGACGCCAAGGGCGTGCGCTTTGAGGGCAGCTACCACGAGGACGAGCGTGATGGATCCTTTGTGGAGCGCGACAAGACTGGTGCCATCACGGCGCAGGGCCGCTATGAGGATGGCAAGAGAATAGAGATGTAAAAAGATTGTATTGACAGGATATGGTGAACAAGAAGAATGTAAATAAAAAAGCGAACCGCAAAAAGGTTCCTGCTGCTGCAAAGGTAGAACCCCAGGTAGTGGAGCACATCGGCATTGTGCGCAACGACCCCTATTTGGAGCCGTATGAGCAGGCTATACGGGGTCGTCACGACCACGCCTTGTGGAAGATAGACCAACTGACGCGCCACGGCAAGCAGACGCTCTCCGACTTTGCGAATGGCTATGAGTATTTCGGTCTGCATAGGACGGATACGGGGTGGGTGTTCAGAGAGTGGGCTCCCCATGCCACGGACATTTATCTCGTCGGCGACTTCAGTTCGTGGAAGGAGCAGGAGACCTACCGATGCCGTCGTATCGAGGGCACGGACAACTGGCAGCTCACGCTTCCTGCCGACGCCTTGAGCCACGGACAGCTTTATAAGATGCACGTCAAGTGGGATGGTGGAGAAGGCGAGCGTATACCGGCCTGGGCCAACCGCGTGGTGCAGGACGAAAAGACCCATATCTTCTCGGCACAGGTGTGGGCGCCCAAGGCGCCTTACCGTTGGGTGTCGAAGCCGTTGACGCCGCAGACGAAGCCGCTCCTGATCTATGAGTGCCATATCGGAATGGCGCAGGACGAGGAGAAGGTGGGATCCTATAGCGAGTTTCGCCAGCAGGTGCTGCCGCGTATTGTCCGAGATGGCTATAATGCCATACAGATCATGGCCATCCAGGAGCATCCTTACTATGGATCCTTTGGCTATCATGTCAGTTCCTTCTTTGCGCCGAGCAGCCGTTTTGGTACGCCCGAGGAATTGAAGGAACTGATAGACGAGGCGCATAGCCACGGCGTGGCCGTCATCATGGATATTGTCCATTCCCATGCCGTCAAGAACGAGGTGGAGGGACTGGGCAACCTGGCGGGAGATCCCAACCAATATTTCTACCCTGGCGACCGCCACGAGCATCCGGCCTGGGATAGTCTTTGTTTTGACTATGGCAAGGATAATGTCGTCCATTTCCTCCTCTCCAACTGCAAGTACTGGTTGGAGGAGTTCCATTTTGATGGTTTCCGTTTCGATGGCGTCACGTCGATGCTCTATTATAGTCATGGACTGGGAGAGGCTTTCACCAACTATGCAGATTATTTCAACGGCCATCAGGATGACAATGCCATCTGCTATCTGACCTTGGCCAATCGCCTGATCCATGAGATCAATCCTCATGCCATCACCATTGCCGAAGAAGTGTCGGGCATGCCAGGACTGGCGGCCCGCTTCGAGGATGGCGGATATGGTTTCGACTATCGTATGGCGATGAACATACCCGACTATTGGATCAAGACCATCAAGGAGCGTCGGGATGAGGACTGGAAACCAAGTAGCATCTTCTGGGAGGTCAAAAATCGTCGGTCTGACGAGCGGACGATCTCTTATTGTGAAAGCCATGACCAGGCGTTGGTGGGCGACAAGACAATCATCTTCCGGCTGGTGGATGCCGATATGTACTGGCATTTCCGTATCGGGGATGAGAACGAGGCGGCCCATCGGGGGATTGCCCTGCACAAGATGATCCGACTCGTCACCTTGGGAGCTATCAACGGAGGCTACCTCAACTTTATGGGCAACGAGTTTGGTCATCCCGAGTGGATCGATTTCCCGCGCGAGGGCAACGGATGGAGCCACAAGTATGCGCGCAGACAATGGAATCTGGTCGATGACAAGACCCTTTGCTATCACTATCTTGGTGATTTCGACCGTCGGATGCTGGAGGTGGTGAAGAGTGAGCCTGCTTTCAACGATACGCCTGTGGAGGAAATTTGGCATAATGACGGCGACCAGGTGCTCGCCTATGAGCGCGGTTCGTTGCTGTTCGTGTTCAATTTCTCTCCCTCACGGTCCTATTCCGACTACGGGCTGTTGGTGAGCGAGGGCTCTTGGCAGGTAGTGCTCAATACGGATGCCAAGGAGTTTGGCGGCAACGGATTGGCCGACGACTCGGTGGAGCATCTGACAAATAGCGACACGCTCTATGCCAAGGATCACAAGGGCTGGCTGAAGCTCTATATCCCTGCGCGTTCGGCTGTGGTCTTGCGTAAAAAGAATGATGCTCATGCGTAGAAGTTTCGAACAGGTGGTGTGCGCAGTAGTGTTCTGCGTGCTCACCTTTTGCTATCTATACAACTATCAGGCGGACGTCCTCGTCGTCACGCAGTTTCTCGCCTCGGGCGGGCAGACCCACTATGCGCCCTTCCTTGGGGCTGTCATTATCACGTCCGTATTGCTGCTCCTGCAGGTCGTGGTCCAGTTCTTTGCCCGCCTTCGCCGTAGAAGCTATGCCCTCACCTATGCGCCTTCGCTCTTGTTGCTGGCTTGGCTGACGGGCATCCGTTCCGACGTCACGACGCAAGTAGATTTTGGATCTTGGTGGTTGGCTATTCCTTTCTTGCTTCTCGTCATCGTACCTGCCATCATACAGGCCATGCGCTACCAGCCCTATGAGCCCGACGAGCGTAGGCAGGGCTTTCTCTCACAGCTACTCTGGATCAACCTGGGCACCCTTGCCCTCATGTTTCTCTTCGTAGGATTCTTGAGCAATAATGACCGAGAGTTTCATAAGCGGGCGCGGATGGAGTATCTGGTTGACCAACGTCGCTATCGTGAGGCGCTCGTGATGGCACAACGGTTGGAGCGTCCTGATTCCGTATCGTCGATGCTGACAATCTATTCTGTCGCGCGCACGGGCCACCTGACCGATAGCCTCTTTCATTATCGCTTGGTAGGAGAGGGCAAGGTGATGCGTCCGTCGCCACAGGTACACAGTCTGCTCACCCCCGACTCCATACTCAACCGCGTCACCAGCAAGAGCGCCAACTATCAGTTGATGGGCTTTTTGCTCGACCGCGACCTGCCGACTTTCTGCGCCTATCTGCCGCTGTACTACAAGACCAATGCGCCTATGCCGCGTTATTATGCCGAGGCATGGCAGCTCTACCATCAGTTGCGGGCAGGAATGCGTCCCAAGCGCTATGAGAAGGGTTCTTATACCTATTATTATATGCGCGGATGAGTTTGATAGATGGTCGTATGCAGGATGCTTTCCTGCATACGGCTACCAGTCGATAGAGGAGGGTGGAAGACCTCCTTTTGGTGGTCTCATGGAGCCAGTCTCTCTATGTTCCGAGTGGCAGGTTAACATCGCCTTTTGATGAAGTTAACTTCGTAGGCCGATGAAGCTATATTCGTAGGCCGATGAAGTTATATTCGTAGGCCGATGAAGTTATATTCGTAGGCCGATGAAGTTAATATCCTTTTTTGGCCCTATTTTCACCCCTTTTCGCGTGATTCCTTTTTCCTGCCTTCGTCATAGCGTGTCTCAAAATTCTTCATCGAAAAGTTTAGCTTTTTTCTGATCTCTTGCCATCAAATATGAGCAGTACTTATGGAGCATATTGGACAGACGTAGTTCTCCCTTTTGATACCGTTCTGCGTCAAGTGCCAACATTCTTTCACAAACTGTTCTATGGCCTTTGAATAGGGCGTTGAGATATGGCATGCCATTCTCTTGTGTGATACACACATCGGTAAAGAATTGTGTGAGGTCCTCTGAATCAAAGACAATGGAATAAGTTGGTCGCTTGGCTCCTGGAATGTCTTCTACCAAAATGTTCTTGCTGACAAGATCCTGTATGTCGCGTATGGCAGTATCCTTGGAACACTTAGCCAACGAAGCCCAGTTCTTAGACGTTATCTTTGCCTCATAGCCATCAAGGAAGATATTTAACATTTGTGTTTGTCGCTCTGTCATAGGAACAGATGCAGCCTTCTGCCAGAAAAAACTCTTGTTTAAGATGGTGGTGACAATGGTTTCTGCTTCGTCGAGCGCATCAATCATTTTTTTCATATACCATACCACCCACTCCGTGAGCTCACCGTCGCTACGTTGCATGCGTTCCAGAATGTCGTAATAGTGTTTTTTGTCTTTATTGATTTGAGACGAAATATTATAGAAACGCAACTCGCTCTTCTCACCACGTGCCAGAAGCATGTCGGAGAGAATGCGAGCCAATCGACCATTACCATCTTCGAAAGGATGAATGCTTACAAACCAGAAATGAGCTATGGCAGAACGTATAACGCTGCCCACGGTATCTTCGCCATCAAACCAAGCTATAAACCTTTGCATCTCACTCTCTAAAAGGTCGGGAGAAGGGGCTATATAATGTATCTTCTCTCTACCAAATATACCGCTGACTATATGTTCCTCATGTGTTCGGTATTGTCCTATTTCTATTTCACAAGCTTCGCTGAAACCGGTTGGAAAGAATGCTGTTTGCCAAGCGCATAGTTTCTCTTTACTGAGCGGTTGGTCATAGTTCTGTACGGCTTCGAGCATTACGCCCACCACGGAGTCAACATAATGAGAAGGAGCTGTGTATTTCACGTTTTCAATTCCCAGTTTTCGGGCGATAGAAGAACGCACCTGTTCCTCATTAAGACATATGCCCTCAATCTCTGAAGAATACACTACGTCATGTGTCAGGTTCTCCGCCATAGCTCTGAGTTTGCTATCAAAGCCGAGCGTGCTCAATCTGCCGTAAAGCAAACCTTGCTTACGACATACAACCTCCTGAAGGATTGATACCTCAGAAGCATCCCAGCGGAAGTTTGTCCAATTATCTCTTTCGTGTATATACATAAGCTACTTATTCTATGTGCGACAATGTGTAGTGTTAAACGTCGCATATTCTGCGGTAAAATTAATAAAAAAATGTCGAACCGCCAAATAAATCAATGAAATACCGCATGTTTTGCGACGTCCCCAGAGGACAATGACAGTCCCATGTCTTAAAAAGTTTCCATATAGTCATTAATGTTTAGTTTGTTTGGGTAGGTATAGTTATTTGTGAGAAATGTATATTATCGTCCCATTGAGGAGCCTCGGCAATGTTAATATCAGGCAAGAGGAAGTCTTCCTTGTCTGGGTGCTCAGCCAATATGGCTTCGTCGCTAACGGTAAGTCTTGAACGTATCTTTTTGAAGAACTTTACTTCTGCGTACTCTATGCGATTGTCAGCCTCGATGGCTTTGATGGCAAGCGAAACGAGTAGCAACTGTTCTGTTTCGTTCAACACCACAGATTTTAGTTCCTTTAGATAAGATTGCAGGAACAATGCGCCCTGCTCATTGATTTCGGCAATCCATGAGTTGATGTACTTCTCCGAATCAATGTCGTGGAAGAGCTTGTCCTTCGCACACAACTCCCTAACCATACCTACTTCTTCTGTGGCAATATCTCCATCGCAAGCTATGCAACAGAAGATGGTTTTCAAGTATAATTCTTCTTTTGTCATAATAGTAATCGTTTAAATGTTAAAACCTATACGAGGCCTATCATTAGGCTTCTTCACATCCTCTCCATTCATCATCTTTCGAATGCGATCGTATTTACCCAACTCGTCAGCACTGAGCGAAGGGCGAGTATTTGAGATGGCTGCTTTCAGAAGCTCCATTGTTATTTTGCTATGCTGGTGAAGTGCATTTCGCGCAGCATCATTGACTATCAATTGAATATCAGCAGAGACGTACCCTTGGGTCATCTCTGCTAACTGTTGATAATCCAATCCAAAGTCGTATGGACGCTTCTCAAGATACAGTTTGAACAAGGCCATTCGCGCTTCTTCGTCTGGCGCGCCAATAAAGTATTTTTTGTCCAAGCGTCCGGCACGCAATATCGCCGTGTCAATCATGTTGGGATAGTTGGTCGCCCCTATGACGAAGATTCCCCTTTCGCCTGTCCTGTCCATTTGCGCCAACATCTCGTTTACGGCACTCCTTGACATTTCGTGCACATTGCCATCCGCGCGATTAGGAACCAGTTCGTTCATCTCGTCTATGAATATAACTGTTGGCGCTTTCTCCTCCGCCTCTTTAAACATCTTTGCGATGTTCTCTTGCGTGGCATTGACGAAGCGACTCTTTAGGGCGGCAGGGGTGATACACAGAAAGTTGAATCCGACCTCTTCTGCAAAGTGTTTTGCAAAGAAGGTCTTTCCGCACCCAGGAGGACCATACAGCAACATACCATTGGGTATGGTCACGCCATAACGATGGTATTCCTCGGGGTTGTGGAGAGGCTCTATCACCTCTTCACGCATCTGCTGCTTCAGTTCCTCCATGCCTGCCACAGCAGCAAAGCCTTCCCCCTTTTTCTTTGTTTCTGTGGAGACAGGCTTATCCTTTGACTGCTGCGAGAGGAATTTGCGCTTCGTAGATTGGCGTTCTATTTTTATCTCACCGTCAATCGCTTTGATAAACTCATCTGCCGTTTGAAACCTGTCTTCTGCATCATAACTTAATGCTTTTGCTATCACATTCAGCAGCTGGTCGTCAAGCTCATACTTATCCTCTTTTGTCAGTTCCAGTTCTTCGTCCCGCTTTGCCAAGATGGCGTCTATCGCCTCTTGTCCCCGTTTTCTCGAAACGTCTATAAACCACGGCAGCACTCCGTAAAGGAGCTGATACATCATCACTCCTACAGAATAGAGGTCCGTCTGAACGGAGCACACCCCGGAGAATCTTTCTGGCGCAAGATAGAAAGGATTCAACTCCTCCAAATTGGGTTTGGCTGGCGGCTGGTTTAAAAGTCTCGCACAACCGAAATCTATCAGTTTCAGGTCTTGCAATTCCCCAACGAGATTGAGAAAAACGTTTTGTATCGTCACCTCGTTGTGAATGATAGGAGTCGTCTGTGAGTGCAAGAAGGCCAATGCGGACAATACGGCCTTGGCTATTGTTTTGATCTCGTAAACGCTGATTTTATCATCACGGATCATTCTCTGCGACAAGGTCTCTCCACTTACAAACTCGGCCACGAACCAAGCGTATTGGCCTCCGTTCATCATCATATTACCAGCGTCCACAAACTGACAAAGGTTATGATGATGCAGCTGCTTGGCAATCTCCACTTCTATCACTCGTCCACTATCATCTATCTGATTACGATTGAGTTTTGAGTAATTGATAAGTTTCAAGAAGCGGGTCTTGCCACTTGTATCTTTTACACGAAAGGTTTCCGCATAAGCCCCTTGCTTATGCGGAAACGTTATTGTGTATGAACCTATTTTATCGTTCTTCTTGAAATGCATAATAAAGATTTTTGCTATTTCAACTTTCCACCAGCCCCTTCTGCTTCATCCCTTGGCATAAGTCCTAATAATTCTGCTGCAATTTGCCGAAGTCCTTCTGTCGTAGGATTATTATTGATTTGCTCCATACCCCGGTTTACTAGTTGACGAGCACGTGAGGAATCCTTCCAATGCATTGAGGCAAAGCGTTCGTTGCAATATCGAATAATACCCATACATTGATAAAGCATTGTGAGTTGGAAGAAAAGGCTACTTACCTGTTCCAAAACCTCACGGGCTATTTGTACGTTCTTTGCACGAATGGCATTATCTGTTTGCATACGCAATTGATTGACTAACTGGGCTGACTTCTCATTGCCCAAATCATTCTGAGCTTTTTCGAGTTTGTCAAACTCTTCGCGTAACTCCTTTTCAACACGCTGCCACTCTGTACCAGCATCCAGTTTTTCTATTTTTCTTAGCAATTCACGCAAATGGTTGAGAACCTCTTTTTTCTCAGTAGTATTCTCGTTGTCTGTGCGTATAGTTTCAAGTTCATTCTGTAAATCATTTACATCTATACCGCTTTCAGACAAAGTTTCCATACCGTTTTCTGCTTCTGTAAATCCTTTACGGATTTCTTCATTGGCATCCTCCATTGTATGTTTCTTGCCAGTATCAAGGACTTTCTCTACAGTGAAATCCGTAGAAAGGAAATGTACTTCAAGTTTCATCTGCTCAGAAGAATCCACCTTTAACGTAACATCAACAAGACTATCCGCAGGTATGAGGGTGTCAACATCTTCGCCGGTAATGACAACGTCTGCAACATGCTCATAGAGTGAAGCTGATTTGCCTTCAGCCTCTGTGAAATCGTCAACTTGGTGAATTGGTACAATCAACACATCACTTGAAAGTCCAGGACGTAGTTGATTTGTGGTTCTCAAATCATTGATTACTCCTGTTGCTGGCAAAGGCTTGTTTTTTTCTAATCCCTTTGCCATACGGAATACTCCGCGTTTCTTATCCTCGTTCCAAGTGGCAATACCTATGTTATAAGGTAATGGTGCTGCTCCTACAACAGAGCCTTGAATTATCGTGATTTCATTTGGAAAGCAAGGTAGGGCATTGCCTTTATCATCATAGCATGATATATTAAATGAGTTTGCCTTACCCTCTAAAAGGTTCAATTCTACAACATCACCTTTGGAATTGATTTCCACCTTGCCACTTGCCCAAGCCTTATCTCCTCTTACAAACTCAACGAAAACCCTATTCAAAGAAGAGCCTTCAGCGAGACAAACCGGCACATACTCTGCCATTTCAACAGTGGTCGACTCGTAGCTGACATCAAGTTTAACTGTTCCGACTTTGATTTCTTTGTCAGAAACCTCTGCGTCCATCGTTGAAGCGTAGAGGGCAGCACCAGTCGCAACAGCGGTCATCGGGTCAATGCTTGTGTCAACATTTGGGGTAACTTGTTCTCGCAGCATTTGGCGGATAAGAGGACTATGCGTCGGACCGCCAACAAGGATCAGTTTTGAGATCTGTGAGCCATTGAGATTGTTACGCTGAATAAGATTCTTGCAGATGTCCACTGCCTTTTGAAAATACGGACGTATTACATCAAACACTTGTGCCTGGGTCAATGTCAGGTCAAGTTCAATCTCCTCTCCGTCCTCATCCTCTCCAAGGTCACCCAAGTTGGAAATAATATCCTCATGGTCTTTGAATGAAAGTTGGTTCTTTGCATCCTCGGCATACGTCTTCATTGCATCACGAAGGACTTCCTTCTTTTCCTCATCCTGCAAATAACTATCGATTGCATAATTTTCTTGCAAGTATGGTATAATGATGTTGTCAACAATGGCATAATCCAAGTTCTTTCCACCAAGATAGTTGTCGCCCTCTGTATCAAAAACTTGCATAATGCCATCCTCCACTTTTAGTAGAGCTGCATCAAAGGTTCCGCCACCGAAATCAAAGACCATCCATGTTCCGTTTTTCTCATCAGAAGAAACCCCATAAGCCATTGATGCCGCTATTGGCTCCTGAAGCAATTCGCAATGCTTAAAACCTGCCATCTTCGCAGCCTCCATAGTTGCGGTCTTTTGATTGACGGTAAACTTTGCGGGAACGGTAATAATAACTGAACCAAAAGCCTCATCTGTAACAAAAGATTTCAATGTCTTCAGCACTTCTGCAGACAATTCCTCAGAAGAAAAACTTTTGTTCAGGTTTGTGCATGAATATTGAGTATCAGTTGCCATTGTGCGTTTGAACTCAATGTATGTATTAGAAGCACCTTTGTGCCACGATTTTGTTGCACGACGTTTGTCTTGCTTCATCGTATTATAGGCACTGTCACCAGCTTTTATTGAACCTTTCTTGTTTACAGAGATGCATGAAGGCATCGTATCCTTCAATACATCTGTTTTAATAACAACAGGTTCTCCTTTTTCCATGCGGCAGATGGCGGAATTTGTTGTTCCGAGGTCTATACCATAGTCTATTTTGTTCCTTGCCATGTTATTGTTGTATTAAATGTTTTGACTTACAGTTATTTGAGCAGCTTGTATCATTTGCCCATTATAGTTTATTTGTGGCTTGGTTATGCCAGTGATGATTTGCTTGCCTTCTTCCAAATTCTCATCTGCAACGAAATTGGCGATGACTTTCATACCTTCATTATAAGGTTTTCCAAGCATATCGACAATTTCGTAACCATTAGCTTTGAAATTGTCCTTTATACGTTCCACAGCTTTGGCCAATTGTTTGTAACCTTTGATAGAAGAATCCATGCGCGACATGTTCAATTCTATTCTGACAATTTCATCAGCAACTTTTAAGGCAAGTGAATGGTCTGATTTACCATTACCTTCATTCTTTGGAGCATTCGCTATTTGTCTATCGAATAGTTCCAAAAGTTTGTCGTCAAGTTTTATTGACTCTTCTTGCATTTTTTTCTGTGCAATCTGCAAAGCATCTTGAGCCTTACGCACTTCGTCAATAGATGTATTACCTGATTTAATGCGCTTTGCCAATAGGTAAGTCATCCCCACTATGGCAACTAACAAGAATATGGCTAAGATGCAAACCAAAAGTGTGCGGCTTTGTAAAGTTTCTTGGTTTGCCTGCACATGACTGTTGGTTTTGTCTATCATGCCATTAACATTCTTGCGATCTGCAGATTGCACTTCGGTCAGTTGTTTGCAAGTTTTGCGTAAACTGTCAATAGCTGAGCTTTGACTGTTGTTCTCACTCTTGAGGGTTTGTATTATTCTCTCACCCTCTTTCTGTTTTTCTTTCAGTCTGTACAAATCATTAGCAGTACGAGATTGAATGCTCTGTAAATTAACACATTTTTCCTCCAATGATTTAATTTTATCATTGTCTGACGATGGTTTAGCGATTGTTGCTTGACAAGCGCATATTATCAGTAGTAGAATTGTAAATATCTTTTTCATTGATGTTTGCTTTAATACTTTATGCAATATTTCAAACCTTTATACATCCAATAATGGACAAACAGTGGGATTATGATGACAAAACTGAGACAACCAAAACTAGACAAACATCCCAGAGTTTCCTCTGATCCTGTACCAGAACGTTCGTACCAAGGATACAAAAAGGAAACCATTCCAACAGCCAAACCAATGATGCCATAAGGTGCGTCATCATGATAATCAGCACAACTCTGCCATATACAACCAATAATTAGTGAAAGAATCATTAATACTGTAGCAGCAATATAAGGATGCGAAGCTACATTATAACGCTCATACAAGTCTTTAAGTACAGAACGATTTGAAGCATAGCGATTATTCTTAAAATCTTGTTCCATATCGAAAGTATCCATAATCAATGTAGTCTTCCAGGCTTCTCTCAATGCTTTTTTTGTTTCGCTTGTTGCCTGTTTTTGTGCAGCATTTACCTCTTCAATCAAATTGTGTAATGCATTACTGACTATCTGTGTGGATATTTTTAGATAGTACTTATTATTACTCCCAAGTTTATTCTTTATGGCTTGCAAATGTGGTTTCGTCTTATTCAACAACGTAACCGCATAGCAAATCTCGTCAGGCAATTTACAATACTTACGCAATTCTTCTTTTATGGCACAATCTTCTGCAAGAACCTCAGATGGTGGTAGGGCTTCGATAATCTTTTGCAGAATATCTACATTTTCCTCACATCTATCTTTTGCCATTTGACCAACAACAATGCTTTGGGCATATTTCTGCAAGTCCATGGCTTTGTGTGCAGCCTCAGGCTCGTCGGAGCCATTGAAGTAGTCAATACCACATTGCAGAATTTCAAGTCCCAGTTTGTCGGCAATCATTTGGTACTGTAAGTCCGTTGCGGAGAGAAATCCCCTTAGCTGCTGGAAAGCACTTTTTGTGTTTTCCCTTAGCGCCTCTCCGGCATTAAGCCTTGCTTCTGCCCCTTTTCCCTTTGATTTCTTGGCAATAGCAATAGCGTCTTGTATGTTATCAACAAGAGGCTTCACTGCTTTTTCCTCTGCATGGCTTTCCCATGCATCATCATCGATGAAAGGAAGCAACTGATTTGCCCCTGCTGCGTCACATAGCACATCGAGAAAGCGAAAAGCTAAACTGGCGACATCAGCGTTTCCATCCGTCCCCAGGATAGCAGACACAAACTGGTTCGAGTAGAGGGGATTTCCATACAAGGTCTCGGCACACGTTATAACCCTGCGATAGTCCTCACGCATCAACGCACATACGATACGATTCTGCAGAGACGATGCCGTGTCTTTCTTTTGCCATATTTCCTCAGCCTTGTCTATTTCGCCAGCGAAAAGATGGTTGAAAGCCACTTCGTCCAAATGAGTCGCTTTCACAAACCAAAACTGAGCGTACAAGAGCTGGTCTTTGGGCAAGGTGAGTTGGGCCTCAGCATCCATTACAGAAGTTTCGGTTCTTTGAATGGCTGAAAAATATTGGGGTAAGTCCAAAGGAAAAGAGACGGTTTTGCCCACCTTCAAAAACGCTTTCATGCGATTGTGGTTAGCCAGCCTTTCCTTC
>OGDE01000346.1_pt1 | contig 41408 bp, 34 predicted proteins | sample 1570321 | NCBI WGS metagenome assembly OGDE01 (sample SAMEA2581976, study PRJEB24529) | metagenome | biome: Human gut stool | place: China | collected 2011 | reverse complement strand
GGATATTTATAATGAAGAAATTAAACTATGAAGTATTAAAAGAAAACGGTTATAAAGGATATGTGTTAAAAGATGCACCGGAAAAAGTGCTGCAGTTTGGAGAAGGCAATTTCATGCGCGCATTTGTGGATTATTTTGTCGATGTAATGAATGAAAAGGCAGGATTTAACGGAAAAGTCGTCCTGGTTCAGCCGATCCGGAATGTGGAAGGAGGATTCCGACTGAATGACAGAATTAACGAGCAGGAAGGACTTTATACATTATTCCTTCGTGGATTTCAGGATGGAAAGAAAGTGAATGACAAGAGAGTAATCTCCAGTGTAAGCAGATGTCTGAATGCTTATGAAGACTATGAAGAGGTCATGAGATGCGCAGAAAATCCAGAACTTAGATTTATCTTGTGTAATACAACAGAAGCGGGAATCCGTTATGACGCAGAATGTAAATTTGAAGACAAACCAGGAGAATCTTATCCGGCAAAACTGACACAGTTTATGTATCACAGATTTGAAACATTTGGAAAAGAGGAAGGAAAAGGATTTATCATACTTTCCTGCGAGCTTATTGATGATAACGGAAAAGAACTGGAAAAATGTGTGCTGAAATATGCAAAACAGTGGAATCTTGGAGAAGAATTTATTGCATGGATTCAGAAAGAAAATGTATTCTGCTCTACACTTGTCGACAGAATTGTTACAGGATATCCAAGAAATGAGGCATCTGCAATCTGTGAAGAACTTGGATATGAAGATAATGTTCTGGATACAGGAGAAATCTTTGGATTCTGGGTAATTGAAGGACCACAGTCTATCAAAAAAGAATTTCCAATCGAAGAAGCAGGTCTTCCGATCCTTATCACAGATAATCATAAACCATATAAACAACGTAAAGTCCGCATCCTGAATGGTGCACATACATCCTTTGTACTGGGAGCATATCTTGCCGGAAAAGATATCGTAAGAGATTGTATGAATGATGAGGTTATCTGTGGATTCATGAATAAGACAATCTATGATGAGATTATTCCAACACTTGATTTGCCGAAAGAGGAATTACTTGATTTTGCGGCTGCGGTGACAGAACGTTTTAAAAATCCTTTTATCGACCATGCATTGCTGGCAATTTCTCTCAATTCGACATCAAAATGGAAGGCAAGGGTTATGCCGTCTCTGAAAGAATATGTAAAGCGTAAAGGAGCACTTCCGAAATGTATTACAGCTTCCTTTGCATTCTACATCGCATTCTTTAGCGGACACACACTGACAGATGAGGGACTTATCGCAGAGAGAGAAGGAAACACATATACTGTAAAGGATGATAAAGTAGTGCTTCAGTTCTATTATAAACACAGAGAAGATTCAGCAGAGAAAATGGTACACGCAGTATGTAAGAATACAGAATTCTGGGGAGAAGATCTTACGGAAATCGAAGGATTTGAAGCAGCAGTATGCGGATATCTGGAGCAGATTCAGAAAGAAGGAAGTTATTCTGTCATGAAATCTCTTATTTCGATTGACTAAGGAGCTATGAAATGAATAAAGTATTGAAAAAATTAGAGCAATTTGGAATTGTGCCGGTGGTTGTGCTGGAGGACGCCAAAGATGCTGTTTTGTTGGCGAAAGCTTTGTGCGACGGTGGACTGGCATGTGCGGAGGTGACATTCCGCACAGCTGCCGCCGAAGAATCTATTCGTATTATGTCCCAGAAGTTTCCGGAGATGGTCGTAGGGGCCGGAACCGTTCTGACAGTAGAACAGGTTGACCGTGCGGTGAAAGCCGGAGCGCAGTTTATTGTAAGCCCGGGATTCAACCCTGTTGTAGTAAAATATTGTATCGATCATGAGATTCCGATTACTCCGGGTGTTGTCACACCGAGTGAAATGGAACAGGCAATTGCGATGGGACTTGAAGTTGTCAAGTTCTTCCCGGCAGAACCATCTGGAGGACTTGATATGATAAAAGCAGTAGCAGCGCCATATACGACATTGAGGTTTATGCCATTGTACCGTATCTTCAATATGACAAAATACTTGCATGTGGCGGAAGCTGGATGGTAAAGGGAAATCTTGTGGCAAGAGGTGCTTTTGATCAGATTACAGAGCTGACCCGCGAAGCGGTTTCACTGGTTCATTCTGCCAGGGAGGTGAAGTAATGGCTAAGGTTGTTACAATGGGCGAGATTATGCTCAGATTATCTCCGCCGGGTTATCAACGTTTTGCACAGGCCTCGGAGTTTGAAATCAATTATGGTGGTGCCGAGGCCAATGTGGCTGTCTCTCTAGCCCAATTAGGCCATGATGTGACATATATCTCCAAAATTCCTTCTAACGCAATTGGAGAGGCAGCCATTGCAACTTTAAAAAAATCAGGCGTAGATTGCCGTTATATTGCACGGGGCGGGAAAAGGCTTGGAATTTACTTTCTGGAAAACGGGGCCTCGGTGCGTCCTTCGAGCGTTGTCTATGACAGAGCGGATTCGTCTATTACTCAGGCATCAGCAGAAGAATTTGATTTTGATCAGATCTTTGATGGCGCAGAGCTCTTTCATGTATCCGGAATTACGCCGGTGTTAAGTGAAGAGACGGCAAGACTTACCAGGATTGCTTTGCAAAAGGCAAAGGAACACGATGTGACAACATCGTTCGACTTAAACTACCGTGCGAAATTGTGGACAGAAGATGTGAAAGGAAAGCAGAAGATGCTTTCAGAGCTGATGCCGTATGTAGATATCTGTTTCGGAAATGCAAGAGATGCTGCAAAGTGCCTGGGATATGCAGAAAAAGATAAGAATTTTATCGATGGGGACTACAGTATCTGTGTAGATGAAAAACATATGGAAAATGTAAGAGAGCGATATGGATTTACTAACCTTATCACAACACTTAGAAAAAGCATCAGTGCTTCGGATAATGACTGGTCAGGTGCTGTATGCAGTGAATCTGGATTATATCAGGGAAGTGGGTACAATCTGCATATTGTAGACCGTGTTGGAGGAGGAGATTCTTTTGCGGCAGGGTTCTTACACGGAATTTTAACACACATGGAACCGGACCGGGCACTGGAATTTGCCCTTGCAGCGGCCGCCATCAAACATACAATACCGGGCGATCTGAATTATATTTCGGAAGAAGAAGTATTAACGCTTATGAATAGTGACGGAAGCGGGAGAGTAAATCGGTAGGGACGGTGTTTTTAACTTTTTTATTGTCCTCGGTAGTTAACAAGAGACTTATCTAAAAGGATAGGTCTCTTGTTGCAGTGCACCTTGCGGCGCACGTTTCTAATGGGTGAAAGTCCCTAATCCGCCCTAGTAGTGGGAAGGATACAGCCAAGACCAAGGGTGTCCATCGTGAGGTGGAATCTGAAGGAAGGTGGAGGCAAAACTCTGGTCTGACGAACAGAAATCACATGAGGCTACGGTTAAGGATAAGGTTGCGTAACAAACCAAAGTCCAATAACTACTCGGAATTAACTGTAGTATATGTGGCAGATATATGGAGAGAAAGTGGCGTGTGGTACCAAGGGAGGTCTCGTCAGCGGATGGAAACAGGGTATGAAATCCGTCAGTAACAACGAATGGCGAGAAGTCAGCAGAAGTCATAGTAAACCGATGGTTGCAAACACCGGCGAAGGGCTGAACTTTAGGAGACACAAGCAATGAATGTAACTGAAAGTAGGTTTAAGAACAGACAACTTCATATGGAAGACTATCTGCAAATGGTATCTGCGGAACAGAAAGAGTACTGTGCTTTTAGCTCTTGATATGTTTTTCTAAATTTAAGGATTCTACATAAGAATCTATTACTCGGACAGAATTATCCTTACTTATTAAGTCATCTAATGAAGTGGTTACCATTCTTGTTTGATATCTATCTGCGCCAACAATATATGCCATAACGAATCCCCCTACGATACTGTATTTGGTAGTTTTATTATAACATTTTTCTTAATCGTTAGACAGGCTGACGTACGGTGGTGTGGGAGGACGGTAAATAAAATAATTATTTACCTCCTACCCGATATTGAGTAAGATTGAGGTTCGTGATACAATACATATAAATAGTTGAAAATACGGGGAAGAACTTGGAGGCGGCATGTTTCAAACAATTGATATAAAAGCATATAGGGGATTAAAGAACATTACATTACAAAATCTCAGCAGGGGAAATATTCTTGTGGGAGAAAACAATACCGGAAAATGTGTGTGGAAGACTATGGAAAAATAAAATCAGCAGAAATGGAATGTGCACCGCTTACCTTGATTGTCGGTGACAATAATTGTGGAAAAAGTTATTTGATGTCTTTGCTATGGGGAATAAAGAATATTGGTGCAATCCATCTTTTTGAAAAAAGAGATGCAGAGATAAACGAAGAGGAAAGATTGTTAAAGGATTGGATATCCCAACAGATAAATCTTGCATTTGAAAATGGTCAGAGTATTGTCGGGATGGAAGATATTTCCGACTGGTGTCGTGCTGTTATCAATCAGCGGCTGTCACAGAACAAAGATTCGTTATTAAAATGGATCTTTAACAGCGAACAGGTTTCAGCAAATAAAATCCAGATTCATTTATCAAATAGGGCATTTAAAGAGAGAAAACTTTGTTTTATAAGAACCACGGATGATAATATAATAATGAAAGCTGATTATGGAAAAAACAAAATGGATAATTATGGCATTCGAAACTTAGAGGAAAAAACGGATGATCATAGTGCTGAGTTTTTAATGAAGAATATATTTGCTTTTGTATTACAAATAAATTTTTGGAAAAATCGATATGAAAATTTATTCCTTCCAGCTGCAAGAACAGGCTTTATCCTTACAAAAGATTTAGTGAATCAGGTAGGAAGAGAGCAGACATTTAATATGGAACCGGAAATCAAACCAATGTCTCCATTTACAAGACCAATCAATCAGTTTTTGGATGTTATCAATGTGCTTTCTCTGGAAAATCAGCCATCTGCAAAAAGAAGAAAGATTATTGATCTGATAGAACATCAAATGACTTCCGGAACGATAGAAATCAGTGATTCGCCAAACAAAGAGATTCGGTATGTTACAGAAACGGAAAACAGAGAACAGAAAAGTTTACCACTTCGTACAGTCTCCGCTGTGGTAACGGAACTTTCTCCATTAATTTTACTGTTGAAACATATGGAAAACATTGAGTCTTTATGCTATGAAGAGCCTGAGATGTGCCTGTATCCGCAGCTGCAGCATCAGATGGGAAGGGTTATGGCACGTATTGTAAATAGCGGAATAGATGTTATTGCAACCACACATAGCGATATTTTACTCCAGTCGATCAATAACAAAATAGCTTTGAAAAGCCATCCTCAAAAAGAAGATTTATGCAAAAAACTTCAATTGGAAGAGGAAGATTTGCTGTTGGATACACAGGTAAAAGTGTACCAGTTTCAGGAACATAACGGAAAAAGCCAGTTGATAGAAATTCCTTGCGGACAAAATGGATTTGCAGTACCGACGTTTAATAATGCATTGGATGATATCATGGGAGAAGCTTATATGGTACAGGGAAATTCAGATGAATAAAAGAACATTTGTTATTTCGGAATTAATGCAAAATAACTTTATAATGGATAGAGGTCAAGGGAAAATTTCGTGCAAGCTATCTCGTTTCACAGGCGATTGCAGCTATGCTCGAAATACCTTTAGATCATACATATTTATATACTACCTATGAAAAAGAATGCTTTGATACATGTAGTGAGACAATGCCGGTAGAACGACGTGTGCGAACGGGAAATATTCCGCCGAAAAGAGAATGGGAAAGTGGACGAGCTGAATCGAACTTTGGAGAGAAGATACCATTTGATCATGAGAAGGTGCAAATGACTCGGAACACAGATGGATTGAAGGGAAATGTTCAAGTGAAATGAAGAATTATATTCAAGTCCAAATGATGGCATCTGTTGTCTCAATGATTGACAAATTATAGTATGAGTTATAATAACAAAAAGATAATGTATTTGGGAGGAGCGCAAAAGAATGAAATCAGAATTAGTAATTGTAAAAGGACAAGAATTTAAAATTTCTGTTCAGGATAGAATAAAGAAAGATGATATTTTTATAGAGCAATATGAGCAGGCGGCCGATATGCTGGAGGCAATTCTTTCAGAAACTCAAGATTCTGATGTACATAAAAACAATACGATACATTCATGGCAGCAAACAGAATATGAAAATAATATTATTGCTTTTTGTGGAGATCGTGGAGATGGAAAAAGCAGTGCAATGTTAACATTTATAAATGCGTTATGTTGTAAAGATGATCATAAAGAGAATGATGAGATTGATTTATTTAAAAATCGTATAGATAAGAAAACATATATTGCTGAACCAATTGTGATAGATCCGTCACAGTTTGATGATGTACATAATGTGCTGGATATTGTACTTGCAAAAATGTATAAAAGCTTCAATGACAAATACCAGAAGGATAATCGGGAAAGTGATGAGTCAAAGGCACTAGATTTATTGAAGCGATTTCAGAAAGTATATCGTCAGATTGCAATGATTTATGATCAGCAAAAAATACTGGATAAAGAATTTGATTATGAGGGAAATATTGACAAACTTGCGAAGTTGGGGGAAAGCACAAATCTGAAAAATGATTTTGAAAATTTGATAATACAGTATTTGGAATTTATGAACAATAAGGCTGAGATATCGAAGAGCCAATTGTTGATAGCAATTGATGATCTGGATCTTTGCAATCAGGTAGCATATAAATTAGCAGAGCAGATTCGAAAATATTTGATAATTCCACATGTTATAATTGTTATGGCTGTAAAAAATGATCAATTGCAATTGGCGATGCAGGAGAAAAATATAAACGAATATAAGGAAGTTATTCAATATACGGGAAAATTTGATAATAAGGAAACTAGTAATGAGTTAGATTTTGAAATCAAAAATATGGCTGAAAGATATGTTTCAAAACTTATTCCAAAGGCAAGAAGAATATATATGCCAAAAATGAGAAATATATCGGAAACAAAAATTTCATATAAAGAAAAGGTGGACGATAAAGAAAAAATTATTTGGGATTCAGATGAGGATACGTTGGTCAAGTCTGTTTTGGAATTAATATATGAAAAAACGGGAATGATATTTTTTGAAGAAGACACCGGAATGAGTTATTTGGTACCTGATAATTTAAGAGATTTAATTAATTGGATTTCTCAGCTGACCAAAATGAAGAGTGTGGAGAAGAAAAGAAAAAATCGGAATAAAGATGAAGAAGAATCTGAGATGGAAGATAAAGAAGAATCTGAGATGGAAGATAAAGAAGAATCTGAGATGGAAGATAATAACTTAGAAAAGGATGGTAAGTTAATAGAAAAAATCAAGAAAGAAAACATAGATAAATTTTATGAAATTTTTATATCGGATTGGGTGGATAGAGAGTTACCTTGGGGATGGAAAAAGCGTTTTAATACATTGGAAGGTATGGATGTTATTCATATCAATGCAAATGTTAAGAAAATGATAGAACCATTGTTTGATTGGGATGAAACTAATAAGGCGCAGTTTGAGCAAATGTTTAAATGGCATAATGGAGAAAGAGCTGTTGAATTTTTTGAAATTATGTACTATTTTGAAAATTTTAACAATAATATTTTTGATGTGGAAAGAGAAAAAATATTATATGCAATAAAATGTATATATACTATTAAATTAAATCAAGCACGATTAGCGGGAAGTTTATTTAAGCCGGAAGGTTATATAAATGGCTATATATGGGGTGAAACTTTTAGAAATACAATTCCTAGTGTGGCACCGAAGGGAGTAATTGACCGTTCACGATTTGCTTTAACGACACGTGCAGAATACAATGTAATATTAAAATCTTATTTTAAAGAAGGAAAGGTAATAGACGAACAAACTAATAAAGTTTCTAAAATTGGAGATGAAGACAAAGAAAAATATTTGAAATGTTGGTTATTAATCGGATTATTGGCTAACACATTCGAAACGTGGAGAAATCAACCTCCTGTTAGAACTTTTAGTAGGACAAAAATTATAGCTGGAAATAACCAATTGTTAAATTATGTTGAAAATAGCATGGAAAATTATCTTGTAAGTCTTGGAAATGTTGATGTTCTGTTTGATAAAATTAATTTAGAACAGATTGGAATAAACCGAAAGGATGATTATTATAGAACAATAATAGAAAAAATAAAATCTAATAACGAAAAAAGTATATTATGTGCGCAGAAAATAGCTTCGAATGTTGATGTGGCAATGCGAATAAGAAAATATTGTTTCAAAAAAAATAATGCACATAAAGGTGGGGCGGATTCGAAGATTGGCCCAACTCTAGAATTAACGAAATTATTTTTGAAAAATATAGCATATTTTATGAAAACATATGTAGGGCTGGAAATTGAATTGAAGGATTTGCAATATTTTAAGTTCGATGAAAATGATAAAGTGGACATATGTGATCTTTATACAAAACTAGTTGAAGAAGCCGTCAAAGAACAAGAAAAACTTGCACAACAAAATGTATTTAACAAAGGATATGATTTGACACAAAAGTTTAGAGAGAAAATCACAAAAGACTCTTCAAATCCTGAAGGAAAAATGCAAAATGTCTCTTCATATCTGATAAATACTTCGGCAGAGAATGCAAAAAGCAATTTGGATAATCTGGCAGATAACATTCAGTGTTATAGAGTCCTTAACAATAAATTACCAGAAAATCTGGATTTAGAAGAATTATGTAATTATTATTCTCGAGTTATACAATTATATCTGAGTGATAAAAACATGAAATTGTCAAAAGAAATGTGTGAAAAATACAAAGATCTGGTCAAAATACAAAAAATAATTGAAAAAGATCTGAAATAAATTTATGGGGATATCATGGAGATAGAGATTACAAATTTAAAAATTATATTCAAAGAAATTTCATATAGGAATATTAATAATGGTAATCTTAAAGACAGGGATCGGACAGGGGTAAGCCATAGCAAAATAGGCAAGGAAATTTATATGCAGGAGGCAAGAAGAGCATTCTGTAATAAAACAGAAGATGAAATGCAAAATACATATCATCTGTTGGAACAAAGCATGTTTGATCCGGTAACTAAGAAGAGCAGCGTATTTAATGCAGTGATGGCATTGGCGGAAAAACTGCTAATTTACGATGGAGAAGAGATTCGTTGTAAAATTGATGAACTTCTGCGCTGGAGAGAAGTTTCTTTTCAACTGGGGGAGGATTTACTGACGTGCGCATTTCTGGCGGCAGAAGATTTGCGGTATGGAATCACTACAAAATTTTTTGCATGGCAGCCGATTATCCGAAGCGATGATGACCGTTTATATAATATTCTGGATCGGGGGATGGCAGAGAATCATTTTCATCTGGCAGGGTCAACGAGGATATTTGAACTGAACTGGATTTGTCTCATGAATCTGATTGAAGGAAGATTGCATGATTTCCGGAAAATCTCTCGTGGAATGCAGACATATACAGTTGATCGTTTTGATCCTGAAGCAAAAAATGAAGATTTATATACGGTGTGTCAGAGAGCTGCAATTTTGCGCTGCTATTTGTTCTGTGTATTAAAACAAAACAAATATTTAAAAGAAAAAGCAGAAACGATTTTAGGTTATACAAAAAATAGTATTTCGGTAAATTCATGTGTATGGGAAATACAGGATCTGGTGATCGTATGCAAAAATAAATATGGTGCCAAAATAACAGATCAGGGAGCATTAGATTATGCACTTGAAAAAGACATGATAGATCGGAACGATAATTCATGCCGGTTGCTGGCAGGGGAGAGAAGATTTCTGTATGAATGTTATAGGGCGGCAAAAACAAATCAGTTTAATGAATATCAGAAAAACTGCTTTTATAAATATTTGATGCTTCGAGTATCTTTCAGGGGAGAAATGATTCAGATCAATAAGAGAAAAGGCTTTTCGAATTTTGACGGGTATCAGAGCCGCAAAGAAATATTTATTGAGGGTGAGAAAGCATATGAGAAAGAATTGGTGAGAATAGCGTTAAATGAAACGCTGAGAAAGGAGAATATACGATCCTTAGAGGCTCGTATCTGCCCCAAAAAACATTCTACTGATTTATATGAAGCGCTATATCATAATGAAAAAATTGTAAAGGAATTAGAAAATAAAAGTGCAAATGGAGAAGATGTGACAGAAAAGCTGATTTACGTATTGCATTTCCCGAAGATACCTGATGAAAAGTTTTACATGGGAGTTCCGAGAAATAATAATGCAAGGATGCTGGCATTCAAGCAGATGAGGAGTACGGTAGCTTTTCTGGAAAAAGAAACCCGCATGAATAAATACATCCGCGGTATAGATACCTGTGCAAGTGAGCTTAACTGCAGACCGGAAGTATATGCACAAATTTACAGATACATGTCGAATGTTGTATTCAAAACGTCTGTAAAAGGAAAAATGGGGATTGTGCAGGCAAACAAAAAACTCCGGCTGACATATCATGTGGGAGAAGATTTCCTGGATATTGTTGACGGCCTCCGGGCAATTGATGAAGTATTGCTTTTTTGTGGGCTGGGGCGTGGCAGTAGATTGGGACATGCTCTGGCACTGGGGATAGATCCGGATGCTTATTATAAGTATAAGAACAAAAAGCTGGTTTTGCCAAAACAGATCCTGCTGGATGACCTGGCATGGCTTTTGGTTAAGGCAGAAGAGACCGGATGCCGCATAGATAGCCAGCTGAATGAAGAGCTGAAAGAAAAATTTTATTATCTTTATACCGAAATATATGGGAAAAGCATGGTTGGAACCGATGAAGTTTCATGCATGGATTATTATCAGAGCTGGAAATTAAGAGGGGATAACCCACAGCTATATCTTTTGCCAGATGAGATTTATGAAAGAAAATTGGAAAATCCTAAGCATGAACTGCAGCGTTTTGACAAATATGCGTTTAATGATGGATTGGAAGAACAAGGAAAAATTATCAGAAAAAGAAAGAAGATAAGAAAATTATATCGGGCGTATCATTACAGCGAATCTGTAAGAGAAAAGGGGGATGAACAGACAGAATTTAAAGTGGATGAGAGGTACGCAGATGTAGTAAGACAAGTGCAGGATAAGATGATTGCGCAATTAGTAAAGGAAGGAATTGCAATAGAGACAAATCCATCCTCCAATTATCTGATCGGAACAATTCAAAAATATGATGAGCACCCAATTTTAAGATTTAATTCGAGAAAATTAAAAGAGACCGAACGGAATATGTCATTGAATGTATCAATCAATACAGACGACCAGGGTGTTTTTGATACATTGCTTGAGAATGAATATGCATTGATGACACTTGCACTGAAGAAAAAGAAAGACAAAGATAATCATCCGGAATATGATATTGAGGATATATATGAGTGGATTGATTATGTAAGGCAAATGGGATTGGAGCAGAGTTTTAAATAAATATCCAGACAAGAATGATACAAAAATACATCAAAAAAAGAAAGAGGAAAACATGAAACGAGTCCTGATGCTGGCGTCCGTCGCCTCCATGATTGACCAATTTAATATGCCAAACATTGCATTGCTGCAGAAACTGGGGTATGAGGTAGATGTGGCCTGCAATTTTATCGAAGGAAATACCTGCTCGGAGGCGCGTGTCGCGGAACTGAAAAAAAAACTGCAGGACATGCATGTGCGCTGCTACCAGATTGATTTCGCACGGAATATCAAACACATGGGACAGAACATGAGGGCACTGAGGCAGGTAGAAGGTTTGATGAAGCAAAATGGATACGCATTTTGCCACTGTCACAGCCCGATCGGTGGTGTGGTAGCTCGGATCGCCGGGCACAGGACGAAAACGAAGGTGATTTATACCGCGCACGGATTTCATTTCTATCAAGGAGCTCCACTTGTGAATTGGCTGGTGTATTATCCGGTGGAGAAGATGCTGAGCCGATGGACGGATGTGTTGATAACGATCAATCATGAGGACTATGCCAGAGCAAAAAAGAAATTTCATGCCGCAAAAACCTATTATCTGCCAGGAATCGGAATCAATCTGGAGCGATTCCATGCGGGAGATGCACAAACAATCCAGCAGAAACGGCAGGAACTTGGATTGCAGCCGGAAGATGTGTTTTTGCTGTCTGTGGGAGAACTCAGTGATCGTAAAAACCATGTCGTTGTCATTGAGGCAATGAAACAGCTGGTCCAGAGACATTCGCAGCTGAGATATTTTATTTGCGGACAGGGAGAAAAAAAGCAGGAACTGCAGCAGTTGATCCGGAAATATCATTTGGAAGATCATGTGAAGCTGCTGGGATTTCGGACAGATGTGGCAGAACTCTGTCAGGCAGCAGACGTGTTTGTGTTCCCGTCAAAACAGGAGGGACTTCCGGTAGCACTGATGGAAGCGATGGCTTGTGGGGTTCCGGTAGTGTGTAGCAGGATTCGGGGAAATACAGATCTGGTAAAAAATGGAGAAAACGGTTATCTGGTAAGCGCGGATCAGCCGGAGGAATATATTCAGGCAATTGGAAAACTCCTGCGGATGTGGAAGAATACGGAAGAAGTCCGGCAGATGAGAAAAAATAACCGTGCACGGATAAAACAATATAGTTTACAGAAGATTGACAAGATCATGGAGAATATATACCGCTAAATATTGCAAATTATGGGGATTATGGTAGAATAGTAGAGGTATTTTGCGAATTTGAGATAAAATCTGTATAGGAAAATAATTGATTATGAAACAAAAATCTTACTATTTAAAAATATTTCTGATTATAGAATGTGTATTATTGATTTTTCTGGGGATTTTTTATTTCTCGGCAGGAAGATCGTTATATGAAAGAGATTCCGATGGCAATGTTGCGGAATTCAATGCGACAAATGATGTAGGAGAACTTACGCAGGGAGCAACGGTAGAACAGATTTATACGTCCCAAATGGATTTACTGGATTCCATAGGTGTAATGGTTTCAGATTATGGAAAAAGCATCAATCACGGAGTTGAGATTCAATGTGAAAATCTGTCCAAGGGACAGGTGATTGCAAAAAAAACATTCTCAGCGGATGAATTTGGAGTAAATCAGTACGTTTATTTAAACATTGCAGATGGTGTAAAAGTTGATCGCGGAGATCAGATTAAGATTTCCTGTACATCCGATGGGGAAGCAGGGGATGCTCCGACCATATTATATAATGTAGAAAACAAACTGGAAAACCCGGATGTCGCGAGAAATGCACAGTTTACTGTGAATGGAAATGTTGTTCCGGGAACAATGTGTATTGCGGTCAATGGGCGGAATTATGTCTGGACAGGTCCGAATTACTGGAAACTGGTATTACTTGCAATTGCATTAGTGGCTGTCTTGTATGGAATTGAGTGCAGCTGTGACAAAAGGGGGAAGACAACAATTTTGTTTAACCTGTTGTTCGTCCTCAAAAAATATAAATTCTTAATTAAGCAACTTGTGAAGAGAGATTTTAAAGTACGTTATAAACGTTCGGTACTTGGCGTGTTTTGGAGCTTTCTGAATCCGCTTCTTATGATGATCGTACAGTATGTTGTATTTTCCCAGTTGTTTAAATCAGATATTGAAAATTATCCGGTATACCTGTTGAGTGGTACGGTTATCTTTAACTTCTTTAATGAAGGTGTGGGACAGTCTCTGACATCTATTGTGGGAAATGCACCGCTGATTACAAAGGTATATTTGCCGAAATATATATATCCGGTAACGAGAGTTTTTTCTTCGGGAATCAACTTACTGATGTCATTGATTCCGCTGATCATTGCAGCACTTATTACAGGTGAAAAGATCACGTGGGCTTATTTAATGCTTCCATATATTATGATTTGCGTCATGATTTTTACCATGGGATTCGGTATGATTCTGGCAGCTGCTATGACGTTTTTCCGGGATATGCAATTCTTATGGGGAGTGCTGAGCATGCTCTGGATGTATCTGACACCACTGTTTTATCCGATTTCGATTGTTCCGAAGCAGGTACAGGGACTGGTACTCAATAATCCGATGTACTATTTTGTCAATGCTTTTCGAACCATCATTCTGGAAGGGATTACACCTCGACCGGTTGTGTTCTGTCAGTGTACAGTGGTCGCACTCGTTATGCTGGGAATCGGAAGCTTGATCTTTAAGAAAACACAGGATAAATTTATCTTTTATATTTAGGAGGATTTACAGAAAATGCCGATCGTTTCTGTGAAAAATATATCACTAAAATTTAAAATGGAACAGAACCGTGCAAATTCATTAAAAGAATTTTGTGTACGCTGGCTGAAACGGGATTTGAAGTCAGAGGATTTCTGGGCATTGACAGATGTTTCCTTTGATGTCGAAAAGGGCGATGTCATTGGGATTATCGGACATAACGGAGCCGGAAAAAGTACCTTGTTAAAAGTGATTTCCGGAATTATGAAACCGACAAAAGGAATGATCGAGGCGCATGGAAACATTGTGCCGATGCTGGAGCTGGGGTCGGGATTTGATATGGAATTGTCCGGCAGAGAAAATATATATCTGAATGGCGCAATTCTCGGGTATTCGGAAGAATTCCTGAATGAAAAATATGATGAAATCGTTGCATTTTCCGAACTTGGAAATTTTATAGAGGCACCACTCCGGACTTATTCCTCCGGAATGCTTGCAAGGCTGGCATTCTCCGTTGCATGTATTGTGGAGCCGGAAATCTTGATTGTTGATGAAATCCTGTCGGTCGGAGATGCTGATTTCCAGGAGAAGAGTCGAGCAAGAATGATGGAACTTATGACAGGCGGAACAACGGTATTTTTTGTATCGCATAGTTTAAAACAAATCCGGGAAATGTGCAACAAGGTTGTCTGGCTGGAACATGGAAAAATACAGGCAGTCGGAAAAACTGGGGAGATATGTGATAAATACGAAGGGGCAAAGCATGAGTGATATAAAAATTCTTGTTGCAACGCATAAAGAATTTTACCGGCCGGAAAATCCACTGATTTTTCAGGTACAGGTAGGAAGTGCATTGGCAGATCATCATATAGAAGGAATTTTTCATGATGATGAGGGCGAGAACATTTCAAAGAAAAACAGATCCTACTGTGAACTTACGGCACAGTATTGGGCGTGGAAAAATCTGCAGGCAGACTATTATGGCTTTTTTCATTATCGCAGATATATGAGTTTCAAACAATATTTCCCCGTGACAAATGGCAAAATACAACTGAAGCGATGGACACCGTATTTGGAAGCGGATTCTCTGGAGGGAGATCTATCTCCTTATGATTTGGATGAGATACATATGCGGCATGTGATTGAACAATATGATGTGATCACAGTGCTGAGTGAGCATATGGATGTGACAGCATATGAACAGTTTGGACAGTTTCACCGCATCGGAGATCTGGACCGTGCAATTGCAATCTTAAAAGAAATGTATCCGGAACAGGCAGCGGCATGTGATGCATATATGCAATCGAAATATATTTATTTCTGCAATATGTATATTATGAAAAGGGAATACTTTCATGCATATATGAACTGGCTGTTTCCTGTTTTGGAGAAATTTGAGAGCCAGACAGATTTTTCCGGATATAGTGATAAAGAAAAGCGTGTGACGGGGTATATTGCGGAGCGATTGTTTGGCGTGTACTATATCTGGTTAAAACAGCAGGGATCGGCAAAGTGTGCGGAGGTTCCATATGTGATTTTCCACCAGAATGTCCGCGAGTTTCAATTTGGCAAAAAAGGACCGAGAATTAAGGTGGATATGAGGAAGGTCAATCAGCTGATACCGGCAGGGACGATGAGAAGACGTGTGGTACGCAGATTACTGAGGAAAGAATTATAAAAAGGAGTTAATTATAGAAAATGAGTGATATTAAGATTTTTGTGACACATACACCAAACAGAAATACAATGAGAATAAACAATTCTTTATTGTACAATGTGATTGCGGGAAGTGATTTCCAAAATAAGTCAGTACCGGATAATGTTTTACAGGATAATACGGGGGAAAATATCTCTTCGAAAAATAAGTCATATTGTGAATTGACAACCCAGTATTGGGCGTGGAAAAATATGGATGCGGACTATTATGGCTTTTGTCATTATAGACGGTTTTTTTCTTTTAGTAAGGAAAATATACCAGAAACCTGTTGGGGCACAATAGAATATGATTATCTTGATGATAAGGCAATTAAAGAATTACATTTTAATGAAAAAGATATGAAGAACTATATTAATAATTATGATTTTTTAATTGCTAAGGGAATTTCAATAAATTCTTTAGGTGCATCAAGTGTTTATGAACATTATAAAAATGCGTCAGAACTTCATATTGAAGATGTTGATATATTGCTGGAGATCATTAAAGAAAAGTATCCATATTTATCAGAGACTGCGGAAGAATATTTCCAAGGAAAAGTTTTTTTCCCATGTAATATGTTTATTATGAAAAAAGAAGTATTCAATACATACTCTGCGATTTTGTTTGATTTGCTGGATGAATTTGAAAAGCGTGCAGATATGAGTGAGTATTCCAGGGAAGGGTATCGTACGACAGGGCATTTGGGAGAGAGAATCACAGGTATTTATTATCTATACTTACAGAAACAAAAGAAATATCGTCTTGGAGAATTGCAGATTGCATTGATTCATAACGCAGATGCAGAACAGAAAATTGCAGTTGATAAGACAAAACAGGTTGTTCCAGTGGTTTTGGCTGCAAATCAAAAATATGTTCCCATTCTTTATACATGTGCGCAGTCTATTGTAGAGCATACAAGTGAGAATACAAACTATGAAATATACATATTTCATACGGATATTAATGCAGAAAGTCAGAATGTGTTTCAAAAGAATCTCACACGAGACAATGTGAAATTTACATTTGTGAATGTAAGTAAAAAGGTTGCCGGATATGTATTGCAGGCAAAACAACATATCACAACAGAAACTTTTTATAGATTTCTAATTTTAGATATACTTAGAGATTATAAAAAAGTTGTATATCTTGATTGCGATATGATTATTTGCCATGATGTAGCAGAGTTATATAGTATAGATATGGGAAAAAATTTGATTGCAGCTACATTAGATGCTGATTTCGCAGGGCAATGTAATATCAAGACATCTGATATGAGAGAATATTGTAAAGAAACACTTGGAATTATGGATGTATTTACTTATTTTCAAGCAGGGGTTCTTGTATTCAATGTGGCAGAGATAAATAAAGTTGTTACTGTAAAAAAACTTCTGGAAATGTCTGATACAGGAATTTATCGTTTCTCTGATCAGGATATTTTAAATGTTGTATGTAAGGGAAGAGTTACTTATCTTGACATGGCCTGGAATATGATTTTTGATTGCGATCATTTTCGATGGCATGAAGTGATAAGACATGCTCCATATTACATTCTAGATGCTTATGAGGAAGCAAGAAAGAATCCATATATTATTCATTACGCAGGATTTATGAAGCCTTGGATGAATCCGGAAGAGGATTTTGCGTCAGAATTTTGGAAGGTTGCAAGAAGAACAGAGTATTATGAAATACTTTTGGAAAGAATGCAAGAATATATTGTAAGTAAAAATCATCGTGTGATTCCTGCAATTGTGCAGGGAAACAATCATCAATTTGTAGAAGGGTTACGCAAGATTGCGAGACATTTCTTTCCGAAAAACACAAAGATTCGTCAGTGGGCAATTGGTGTATATTTTAAGATGATCAATAGATAAAATATCGGAGGAAAAATGAATTTTTTAAGGCGGTTGAGAAAAAAGTGGCATAATGATGTTGTGACGGAGATAATGGACAAACAAGAAAAGGATAAAAATGAAATTTTAGGTGCATTATCTTGGAATAATTTGGAGGTTATTCGATTTAGAGATGGTTTGATTAGAACAACTCCCAGAAAAACGATTAAATTATGTTTTGATATTATAGAAGAATGTAATTTAAATTGTGCGGGATGTTTGGTATTTTCTCCACTGGTTTGTGATAATGGATATGTTATGACAATATCTTCGTTTGAAAAAGATGTTGAAAGATTATCTGAAATTTTTGACGAAGATGAAATTGATGTGATAACGATATCGGGAGGAGAACCGTTACTGCACAAAGAAGTTGAAAAGTTTCCTCAAATAATAAGAAAATATTTTGGAAAGGTTAATATTCGTATTGTCACTAATGGTCTTTTACTGTTAAATCAACCAGATTCTTTTTGGAATTGTTGCAGGGAAAATAAAGTGGTTTTGGAGCAAACCAAATATCCAATTAATTTGGATTTTGAAAAAATTGCAAAATTGACAGAAGAAAAGGGTGTAAAACATATCTATATGGATGATACAGGGCAAAATACTAAGACAATGCAGATTTTTCCAATGGATTTAGAAAGTATGTCTGAAAAATCAATTAATGCTCAAAATGAAAGATTAAATTTTTTTAATTGCTGGGAAGCCAACCAATGCATTCGTGTACAAGAGGGACAGATGTATACGTGTTCAAGGATTCCACATGTAAAATTATTAAATAAATATTTTGGACTTAACTATGCAGTTACAAAAGATGATAGTATTGATATTTATGAAGCAGACTCTAAGAAAGAAATTTATGATTTCTTAGCATCTGCAACCAGGTTTTGCAAATACTGTAAAGTTACTGCAATTTCGGACGGACATGAATGGTCAGTATCAAAAAGAAAATTAGATGAGTGGGCGAATTGACAACACGCAAGGGGCGATATTTATGTATAGAAAATTAGAGGCAAAGGATTTATTGTGCACAGGATGTGGTGCATGTGTAAATAAATGTGCCAATGATGCAATTGAATATATTTATAATTATGAAAAAGACGGCTCCATGGTTGCTCAGATCAATGAGGGGAAGTGTGTATCCTGTCATTTATGTGAAACGGTTTGTCCAGTCTTAACAGAACATAGCAATGAAAATCAAGTGGTGAATGAATGCTATGCTGTTTGGGCTAATGATGAAGTTCGTATGCAGAGCAGTTCCGGAGGAATTTTTACTGTTATTGCCGAAGAAATGTTGAACAGAGGCGGATATGTATGTGCTGTTGCATATGGCAGTGGTTTTAAAGCAGAGCATATTATTATTTCTGATAAAAAAGAATTATATAAATTAAGAAGAAGTAAATATATGCAAAGCGATGTTGGATTTGTTTATCGCAGAGTGGAGGAGTTGTTAAAACGAGACAAAGAAGTGATGTTTGTCGGAACGCCGTGTCAGGTGGCTGGAATTAAAGCATATCTGGGACAAACATATAAAAAATTACTTCTGGTGGATATTTATTGTAATTACACACCGGCGTATCCTCTATTTGAAAAATATTTAAATGAAAATTATAATGTTGATGATATTAATAAAATAGATTTTCGTGTAAAAAAATATGGATGGATTGCGGATATACATACCATAACAGATAAAAATGGAAATATTGAAGAAAAACGGGAGTATAATGATGCTTTTCAGAGAGGATATCATCCAAAACTTTTTATGAGAGAAACCTGCGAAAAATGTAAATTTGCAGGGAATCCAAGACAAGGGGATATATCCATTGCAGATTTTTGGCATATTGGAGAATTTTATCCAGAACTGGATGATACAAGAGGAACCAGTTGTGTTGTAATAAATAATACAAAAGGGAGCAATTTTTTTAATTCTATACAAAAGAATCTTGTTATGTGTAAAAAAGTTTCTTTAGAGTGCATGAAATATAATCGAGAGGCAGTTACACAAGCACATCCGGCGCGGAATCGTTTTTATAAACTAATAAAAAATAGATCATTCAATGAATCAGTTGAATATGCGTTGAATGCTAAATATGATGTGGCGATTTGGGGAAATTGGAGTGAGAAAAATTATGGATCGGAGTTAACATATTATGCTTTATATAAGGTGATCTGTGATCTGGGATATGATCCTTTAATGGTTGAAAGGCCTAAAAATGCGGTATGGGCACCAAATGAATCACCTGTATTGTTCAGAGAATCCCCTTATTCTGAGGGCGCTGTTCATCCATTGTATCCTGATAAAGTATCAATGTATGAATTGAATGAAAAATGTGGAACATTTATTGTTGGATCGGATCAGATATGGCACAGAAATTTGTATAATGATTTTGGAAAGGTTGCTTTTTTAGATTATATATACAATGATAAAAAGAAAATTGCATATGCGTCATCTTTTGGAAGGGAATATTGGACAGGGAATGATGTGGAAACACAAGAAGCATCATTTTATTTAAAAGAATTTGATCATATTTCTGTACGTGAAAAGAGTGGTATTTTAATTTGCAAGGATTCATTTCATGTGGATGCTGAATGGGTGTTAGATCCGGTATTTTTATGTGATAAGAAAAATTATATTACATTGTCTGAAAAAGTAAAACCAGTTGCCGATGTAGATTATATTGGAGGATACATTTTAGATGTTGATGATTATAAAAATAAAATATTGGAAGGGATGCAGGATCAACTCGGAATGAAGTGTCATTTATTAACGGATGCATTTCGAGAAATACAGATGAAAATAGATACCGTGGATTTTCAACGTGGTGTATGTTGTGAAGAATGGCTTAATAATATTATCAACAGTAAAGTTGTGATTACTGATTCGTTTCATGGAATGTGTTTTGCCATTATATTTCAAAAACCGTTTGTTGCAATTTGTAATAAAGAACGTGGAAGTGTACGATTTATAGATTTGTTAAGCAAATTGGGACTGATGGATAGACTGATTACAGAACAGGAAAAATTAGACAATATTTTAGAAATATTTCATCAAGACATAGATTATGTAAGTGTGAATAATATAATTGAAAAAGAGAAGATTCGTTCACAACAGTGGCTTTGTAATGCATTAAAAATGCCAAAAAAATATCGATTGACAAAATACGATATTTTAATTCGCAAGATTCAAAATGCGGAGAGTGAAGCTAATAAAATGGAAAAAAAATTGCCATATATTGAGAGCGAACTGGGAAACCGGAAGTGGGATATTAGCGTCCATCGAAAAGAATTGGATGAACATAAAAAATTGCTGGATGAAAGATTATGGGATATCAACGTTCATAGAAAAGAGTTAAATGAAAGATTATGGGATATAAGTGTACATCGTAAAGAATTAGATGAGCATAAAAAACTACTGGATGAAAGACTATGGGATATCAACGTTCATAGAAAAGAATTAAACGAAAATAAGAAACTATTTAATCAAATAATTCAAGAACAAAATAAAATAGATGAAAGAATCAATAAGATAGAGAGAATATGGTTTATTCGGGTATGGAGAAAGATAGCTCGAATATGGCACAAAAATTCATAAAATAGATTAGAACACTAATAATTGATATATTGAGTGGGTTTGTATAGTACACGTCAAAAATTTTTAACGTAGCTGCTATTGGCTGTGTTTATTGATATAAACTCTTGAACTTGCATTTCTGTCGAATATATCAACGATTTAATTTCTGTTATATTAGCTTCTAAATAATCACATAAGAATGTAGAATAAGTCGAAGTCGTAGAATAGATACAAATCAACTTCACAAAAAGAAAAAATAGAAGCGATATTTTTAAGAAAAAGTATACACGATATTGATACTGCAGTGTATTAACATTGAGGCTGGTTTAATAATAAAATTTGAAGTTGAGAATCATATTCATCATTATTTGCGTTATATACATAAAAACAACGAAATGGAGAGCGATATGGAACAAAAGGTAAATAAGAGACTTAATAGCATAGCATGGTTACGGTTTATTGCGATTATTATGATTGTGTATGATCATTTAGTAGGGTTTCGAAAGCCTGATTATATTGTTAATCGTTTTTTGGATGCATTATTAAATAAACCATTACATATTATTCAAAGTTATGGAGCATTTGGGGTATCATTATTTTTTTTGATAAGTGGTTTTTTGATTATGAATACAAATGATGGTAATGAAAAAATATCACTAAAAATCATCAAGAAAATTATTAAAATATATCTATCAGTATTAATATCTTTTTTGAGTTTTGCGTTTTTTCAATCGATATTAAATAAATTTATGGAGACATATTGGGCGCAATTTTCAAATAAGCAGTGGATAGAAAGTGCATCATTATTTGGATATTTTACTGGGAGTGGTGATGTAATAAATGGAACAACGTGGTTCTTAATTCCTCTTTTTATGTTTTATTTATTTAGTATTTATATTATTGCTGAAGCAAATAAAAATTATGAAAGAGCAGTAATAGGAGCAGAAGCAATTTTATCTGTTCTAACTTTGGGGGTGTTCATTTTAAAGAAAGTTTATTTTATTGAGTTTGCAGTTACAAACAATTTTGTATTTATATTTATACCTATGACAGGAGTTATATTATATGGAATATTTAAGAAAAAAATGAATTTTTGGAAATCAATATTTGTGTTATTTTATAATTATTGTGTTTTTGCAGGTGCGCTTTACGAATTTAATACAGAGTATTATACAGATAGCCCTTATTTGGTTTCGTACATATATGCCACAACCTTATTTGTTTTATTTGTATTAGGTGAACATCATTTTTCGTCTAATGGTGTTGTTGAGTTTATAGGAAAGATAGGTTTGCCAATCTATTTGCTTCATATGACATGGGGAGCTGCTTTTATATCATTATTAGAGTCGTTTGTTCCATTTACATTTGCAGTAATCTTTACTTTGATTTTTGTAATAGTAATAGCTTGGATTCATGATAAATATATTGATAAAATTGTTATACAAAAAATAGTTAAATAGGAAAAACTATACAATGCACTTTACTGATAATGGTGGTGAAGTGAAGCATCTGGCGGAGGATAGTGATTAATGAAAAAAATGATGTTAACAAGGAAAAGAGTTTTATTTATAGTACTTATGGCTATTATTGGTGCATTATTTGTGATCGGATATTTGTCAGCATATGGAAATACAGATCAAGTCTATGATGATATTATTGCCGAGTTTACATCAGCTTTTTTAAGTAATAAATCAGCTGAAAGAAATTTGGTATTTATTCTTTGTTTTCTAGGAATGGGAATATATTCGGTTTTTTATTTCATAACGAAAAAAGAAAAAGTGAAATTTGAGGGATTGTTAGAAAATCAGGGATCAAAAGAGTTTTTGTGTGCATTACTTTCTGTTGCTGCTGTGTATTTAATTGTTTATGGAGATACAATTAAAATTGTATTTGCAGCTTTAATATTTGCAGCAGTTTTGTATGTTATTGATAAGGAATTACTTATAACAGGGATAAGTGTATATTTTTTAAGTATTTATACCTATATAGCTGTATATCGAATTTATGTGTACTGTGGAGGAAAAATATTCGGTAATAATATGACAGCACTCTTGGTTGCATTAGTTTTATCTAGTGTTCCACTCATTTTTACAAATAAGAGAATTGCATTTTTGAGATTGGGGCTTCTCGAAAGTATGATTATACCATTTGCATTATTAATTTTTTTGGCAAATAAATATAAGAATGGTGAAGCTATAGTAAAAATAGATGTAAGTATACAAATGTCTATTATTATCTGGGGAATTATAATAACTTTTGTTGTTGTAGCTTTTGTTAGCGTTGTAAAAAAATGGAAAACTATTAATTCAATAGAGGACGTAATAAAAATAGGAACTTGTATAACTATAATGGCATTTAACCGCTATGATGGAACCGGGGCAATTATGTCGGCAGATGTGCATCATCCGTTTGAAAATATTATCGGATATTCTCAGATTGTAGATTTAGGTAGAATTCCATTTAAGAATTATATACCAGTTTCGGGTATGTATTCTATTATCCAAGGTGCTATATTTGATTGGTTTGGAGATGGTGGAACATTTGCAAATTATAATGTGACAAATAATTTGTTTTATTTGATTGTAATAATAGGAATTGTATGGCTTATAGATAAACAAGTTGATAGAATATATGTTTTTCTGATCTCACTTGTGTTTTATGTGCTATCCTATAATAGGTTGGTATTTGTGTTACCAATAATGTTATTACTTATTTGGCCAAAATTGGTAGAAAAGAAAAATACATGGTTAATGGTTTGGTTTTTAACAAGTCTATTTCAGGGGCTTTATTATCCACTATATGGAGTGGCAACTTGTGTAGGTTTTTTCCCAATGGGACTTTGGCAGGTTGTTACGTATATAAAATCAGGAGAACTAAAGAAGGATATACGCACAATAAGATTTTGGATTGGATGGGGATTTTGTTTAGGAATAACATTATTTTGTGTGAATTTCTTAATAGGAACATTAAAACATATGTTGGCAATGTCTGGTCAAAGTGTTTTAGCCGATGGAATTTCTAGGTTTGGTCAGCTTATTCCTTCATGGTTTTTTAGGTATTTAGGGGATGGAAATTTATCAATTAGATTGATATTATACTATATTTTTACTTTTTTGATTCCAGTATTGTTTGTGTGGGTCACATATGCAATATGTTTAAAAGAAGGTGAGATTTTAATTGAAAATAAGAAATTAAAGGTACATAATGCGAAACGGTTATGTAGTATGCTTTCTATTGTTATATTTTCAATTATTTGTTATACATTTACTGTTATTAGACTTGATATAGATAGTATATATGCAAGAAGTACTGGGGTTTTGCTTATAGGAATGGTGATGGTTTTAGTGTTGGTTTTGTCTCATATTAAAGAGGGTAAATTAAGATTAATAGTAATCATTTTCGTGACGGCGATACCAGCAGTGACTAATAGCGTAGGAGTTTTTGCAACAGAAGCAAATTCAAAATTGCAGTCTTATTATGTGGTTCCAGAAAATTACACATACGTAGAATCTGATCCGGTTGATAAAATTGGAATCGGATTTATAGAACAAGATATATATAATGCTATTGTCGAGACAGATAATAAGTTTAAAAATTGCGATAAAACACAGTCGTATTATGGTGATCCTGCTTGGTTTGGATATTATTATTTGTTGGGACTAAAAGGGGATGGATCTATGGAGATTGCATCTACAGTAAAAAGTTTTTCTGCAGCACAAGAATCTGTGGACATTATACGTGAAAATCATAGTATTGTTGGGTTATCATATACACCATATAATAATTATTATTTGTATTATTGGTTATTGGCATCTGGAGAATATTATTGGAATGCAGAAAATATGGAATTTATGCCTAATGATGGATTGTATACCAAAAAGGAAATTATAGAACAAAATAAAAATAATGAAATTGCGCCAGAGAATATAGATCTAGGAAAGACAGCAAATGCATGGGGAGAATCAATGGATTCGCTTGAAAAAATATTTTCTCGGAAATCAGTTAATTATAATATTGGACAAGATGGGAAAGGCAAAGTAATTAATTTTGAAAAGGCTTTCTTGGGAGAGAAAGCAGATTTTGTTTATCTTGATTTTGGAAATTTGGATATGAATTATAAATATACACTTTATAATTTAAATGGTGAGGTAGAACAACAAAAAAATAAATATACAAATGATTTAATGAAAAAAGACTATAATTCAGGAATGTCAGTACGAATTAGTTGGAAAGATGAAAATAATGAAAGCCATTTGATAATGTGCAATATGTCGAAAGGAAAACTATTAATTCCAGTGGGAGCAGGGGCGAAATGGTTGTTTAACAAACATAGTGATATTTCAATTCATGTTTTTCAAGATGATGTTGAAGTCGCAACACCAAATATAAATGAAATTAAGTTTCTAAAATTGCGAGAGGTTAATTAAAAATAAATTATATAATATATTTAGATGGAGAAAGATTATGTCAAGAGTTTTATTATTTATTCCAATGTATAATTGTGAAAAACAGATACCGAGAGTTTTAAAGCAACTTACAAATAAAGTCTGTAATTATTTAAATGAAGTTATAATCGTAAATAATCGGAGTACAGATAATGGAGAAGTGATAGTACAGAACTATATTTCTAAGAGAGGTTTTCCTATTAAAGTAAGCTTACTTCGAAATGATGATAATTATGGCCTTGGCGGATCTCATAAGGTTGCATTTAATTATGCAATAAGACATGGATTCGATTACGTGATTGTGTTACACGGAGATGATCAAGGCGATATTTCAAATATATTGCCATATTTGAAAAATAAAGAATATGAAAAATATGACTGTTTTTTAGGAGCGCGTTTTATGAAAGGGTCACAGCTACAAGGATATTCCAAATTTAGAACATTTGGAAATCAAGTGTATGATTTTCTTTTTTCAGTTGGTTGTGGATATAAGGTATATGATCTTGGTTCGGGATTAAATATGTATAAGACGGAAATATTGAAAAATAAGTTTTATATAAAGTATAAAGATAATTTGGTTTTCAATTATTGTATGGTAATGGGGTCAGCGTATTATAAGCATAAAGTGAAATTTTTCCCGATTATTTGGAGAGAAGATGATCAGGTTTCTAATGTGAAAATGGTTAATCAGGCAATTACAGTATTAAAATTACTAGGTTCGTTTGTTTTCAATAAAAAGAAATTTATTTCTGAAGAACATAGAGATAAAGTGATAAAGGAATATTCTGCGCAGGTGATCTATTCAAATAAGGAATAATAAAAAGGTGCAACATATGATAAAGAAAGCTGGATATAGATATAATTTTATAAACATTATAGTGCTTTTGATTACGACAATATCATTTTTGGATAAGTATATAGCAACAGAACAATTATTTGACAATATTGAATTTTTACAGATCTTAATTTTAATTTTGGCAGTATGTATGGTTCATGCTATTAAGGCGGGGAGACTTTATTTGGCTTTATATGGATCAGATATAAGCTTTTTAACGTATATAAAAACATATTGTAAGGTTACACCAGTTAGTGTTATACTTCCATTTAAAATTGGTGAATTCTTTCGGATGTATTGTTATGGAAGGCGACTTAATAATTATTTAAAAGGAATTGTAATTATTATTCTTGATCGTTTTATGGATACAATTGCTTTAGTTACAATGATTTTACTGATTTGGGCATTTAATGGATGGCATATCACATCATTTGTTTATATTTTATTAGTGTTTTTATTGGTGATAGTATCACTTTATATGATATTTCCTAATGTTTATTCATTTTGGATGAAATATTTGCTGAGTGCAAGAGCAACGCAACATAGATTAACTGCGTTGAATATCTTAGATAAGTTAAATATAATTTATAAAGAAATTACAAATGTTTCGAGAGGTAGAGGTGCTATTCTCTATTTTATGTCTTTGGTAGCTTGGATAATAGAAATAGGAAGTGTAGCTATTTTAAATGGATTTACAAAAGAGAAACAATTAGATGCTGAAATTTCAGAATATTTATCTTCTGCAATCAGTGGAAATCAATCTATTGAGTTAAAACGTTTTATATTTGTAAGTATACTTTTATTGGTGATTATTTATATTGCTGTGAAGATTGTGATTATGGTGTCTGAAAAGAGGAAACAAAAATGAAAATAATAGTTGTATATGATGATTCGGGAAGAAAAAGTGAAGTAATTGCAGATATTATAGGAGATAAAGGTTTTGCAGATGTTGTAGTTAAGAAAAGACGTTTGGAAGAATACTATCGGGATGAAATAAGGAAAATTTATCCGGATTTAATATGGAAGAAAATACATTCTGTTTTCGAATATGCAGATCTTATCAAAAATATAGAGTTTTATAACACATCGGAAGTGAAGGTATTGCATTGCTTTTCTAATTATTTAATCTCTGATCCGAGAAAGGCAGGACTTTCTTTCAAAAAACTTTCCTATATAGATGAAGTATATGGAGTACTTGATTCTCAAAGAGCAGTTGCGGCAATGTTTCCAAGTGCGGCAGATTATATTATGTTTTGCAATAATGTAATTGCAGGACAAAAAGCGTGGGATCTTGTGCGTGGATTAAAAGAAAAATTTGAGATTGAAGGGCTTGTTGATATAGGTGTAATTGGTAATTTTATTCAATGTATTACAGGAAATTTTGATTCCAGATATTTCAATTCACTAAAGGGAAATGAGTATACGCTTGTAAAGAGTTCTTCCAATAAAAGAAAAATAAAGGCAGAGTATAGTTTTTACCATATTTTACCTGAAGATATGAAATTTTGGTTTGTAATGCCATTTAATTATCAAGAGACAGAAGAAAGTGCAAGCTATACAATGGAACGTTTACATATGACAGATCTTGCTATCAAATGGGTACACGGATCAATGGACGAAGCTGAATTTGAAGAGTTGATGGATAAATATTTTTTCTTTTTTAAAAGTCGTCATACAAAAAGATGTTCATTAAAAGAGTATGAAAATATTTCCAATAAGTTATATGTGGATAAAGTAAATGATAGAATTGCTGATCTAAAAAGATTGCCGGAATATAGAAAAATAAAAATGCTGCTGGAAGCAACAGAGGGTGCCAGTATAGATTTTTTAGTTGAAAAATATTTTAAATTAAAAGGAATCATTGAATCGAAAGAAGTATATCCACATGAACTTGCCATAGGGCATGGCGATCCTTGTTTTGCAAATGCTCTATATAATAAGTCAACTAAAACATTAAAATTTATTGATCCTAAAGGAGCACTTACAGAAGAGGAATTGTGGACTAATCCTTACTATGATATTGCTAAATTAAGTCATTCTGTGTGTGGAAGATATGATTTTTTTAATAATGCATTGTTTGATATTAAAATAGATAATACATTTTCTTATAATCTTGAAATTCCATTTGATAATTCAAGGTATATAGATATTTTTAAGAAAAAGGTAGAGGAAAATGGTTTTGATTATTGGTCTGTGCGTATATATGAAGCATCCTTATTTTTATCAATGCTTCCGTTACATATAGATAATCCACATAAAGTTTTTGGGTTTATTTTAAATGTGAAAAATATATTAAAGGAGATAGAAGAAAATGTTTAAAGATTATTCATTTGTATTTGATATTGATGGCACACTTTGCCCAATTAAAAAGAAAGATGAAAAGTATGAGGATTTGGTGCCTTATCCGGAAATGATAAAAAAATTAAAGTACTATAAAGAAAACGGTGCCAAAATTGTTTTGTACACATCTAGAAATATGAATTCATATAATGGAAATATTGGTTTGATTAATAAACATACAGCAGCTGTGCTTTCGAAATGGCTTGAAAAATGGAAAATTCCTTATGATGAAATTGTATATGGGAAAGTATGGCCAGGACATAAAGGGTTTTATGTGGATGATAGAACGGTGAGACCAGATGAGTTTTTAAAGTATTCGCCAGAAGAATTGGACAAGATTTGTTCTGGATCCAGATGTGATACAGAGTAAGGGGGAATATATGGAAAGTAAAATTGATGTAGTAATTACCATGGGTGGTCTTGGATCAAGATTTAGAAAGATGGGATATACAGTGCCAAAGTATATGATTGAGGCAAAAGGAAAAACTTTATTTGAATGGTCCATGATTAGTCTTGAGGGATATAAAGAAAATGTATTTCAGTATATTTTTATTGCCATGCGGGATGATTCTTGTGATGTAGAAGCTTTTATTAATGGTAAATGTGAAGAATTGGGATTAAAGAACTATCATGTAATTGTTTTGGATTATCTTACGGATGGCCAAGCAACTACGGCAATGATGGCGAAAAAGTATTGGGAGTTGGATCATGCACTTTTAATTTATAACATTGATACATATGTAGAAGCTGGAGAAATGAATAGTGCAGAATTAAAAGGAGATGGGTTTATTCCATGTTTTCAGGCAGAGGGAGATCATTGGAGTTTTGTACGATTAGATGATTCAGGAAAAGTAGTAGAAATAAAAGAAAAACAGAGAATATCTAATTATTGTACTTTAGGTGCTTATTATTTTAAAACTTGCTCATTATATAATAAATTATATAATGAGTATTACAGTAAAACGCAAGAATTGGTAAATGGGGAAAAGTATGTGGCTCCATTATACGATTATCTATTGAGCAAAAAAGGAAGAATATATATTTCTGATATCGATCCGCAAAAAGTACATGTGCTTGGAACCCCAGAGGAATTACAGGCATTTTTAGAGGAAAAATAGAATGAAAAAGTTATTTATACAGGCTATTCGTTTTATAGGATTAAGCGGAATTGGTTGGATTTTAGATTTTACTACTTATACTGTATTAGGAGTAATATCTGCAAATTTGGTTTTAAATAATACAATTAGTTCATGGGTAGGAGTTACATTTGTTTTTTTACTTTCAACAAGAATTGTATTTAAAAACAATAGTAAGATCCCACTCAAATGGAAATATGTAATTTATTTATTATATCAATGTGTTCTGATATTTTTTATATCTAAATTGCTTAATAGGGTGAATATTTATTTATTAACGCATGTGACACTTGCAGTTGTTAAAAATTTTTCGACAATTATTTCAAAGATTCTCGTAACACCTATTACGATGGTATTGAATTTTATAGTGATGAAAAATGTTATTGAAAAAATATAGATATAAAGTGATAATCGATAAAATAAACAAGCAAGGAGATATAACACATACGGGGAAAGAATAATAATACTTGACAACGTAATGTATCGGGATTGGTAATTACAACAGAGATATGGATTGTTATTTATAATTGTTTTAATGCATGGTATTATCAGACTCTGCTAAATGGAAAGATTATGATAGAAAACATGTTATTTTTTCGTCCGACAGAAATGTCGCATATGTGGTATATGTCTGTAATCATTGGAATTTATTTGTTTATTCCATTTATCATAAATGGATTGAATCACACAGATGTGAGAAGTTTGTTTATTCCATTATCTGTTGCGTTTTTAGTACTGTTTGTGATTCCGGTTGTGGATGTCTTTTTATTGGCAAATGGAAAATCGGCAATTTCATCATTGCTTGATCTTAGTTTTTTAGGCGGAGTATATGGATTTTGTATCATATTGGGCTGCCTGATTAGAAAAGGTGTTTTTGACAGAATAAAAACAATAGCGTTAATATTGATAGGGGTGGGTTCTTTTTGTTTTACAGTGTTTATGCAGATTTATTCAGATATGCATGGTGTAGATTATAATGTATGGTATAATGCAGCTACGCTGATATTGGCGGACCTTTCCATTTTTCTTTTGATTTCAAGAATGAAATTTACATCTGGAAAGATAGCTGCGAATATATCAATATGTGCATTTGGAATTTATCTGGTACATAATCCAGTTAATATGATATTACTTCGATATTTTGAGCCGGCATCCAGAGTGGTTCGGCTCGGAGTTTTGGTGTTGGTTACATTTTTGATTTCGTGGGGAATTGTGTTTGTTGGGAGCAAGATTAAGGGAGTGGCCAGGATTTTGTTTTTTATTAAGGGTTGATGAGAATGAGAAGGAATGGTAGTGACGCCGGCAGAGATGCCGGCGTGGAGTTTATACAGGATAAAAGATGATTTTTAAAATTAGGGATTATAGAAAATAAATATTGAGAGAATGTGAGTTTACTATTATAATTAAGCATAAAGATAGATACAGGATATACTATTTTGTTAAGTTTTGATAAAGCAATTAGTTTACTATATGCAATACTAAACAGAAATTTAGAAGAAAGGAGAGAGTAGAACATGTCACAAGGGTTATTTGGTGGGGCAACTTCTTATGAGGAACAATCTTTGACGGATATTAAATTAGATGTTCTTAAATGGATTGGTTATACAAAACAAATACAAGATGAAATGAATACACGTCTACAAAAGTCAAAAGAGAGCGGCTTTTGGTCAAAAGTTGGATTTGATTTTCAAATGACAATATATTCCTCAATGAGATTTTATGAAACGATAATTGAGGATCTAAATAGGATTAATACATCAATAGAACAGAATACAATTTCGGATAGAGACGTAATTCTTTTGAGAAAAATAGGAAAGAACTCGATTAATTATAATACTAACGATTATCCTAAAAGTTATAAAGGTGGAGATAACGAGCGATGGCATGATTATGGAAATCCAGAATTTCGTAACGTAGAGGATATGTATGCTGATGGTCGTGATTTCTTTGTGACTTTGCAAGACGCTGTAAATGCTGCTTCCAGATTGGAGGATTATGTGAATAATCAGAATGTAATTAATAATACAATGAATATTGGAGGAAATGTAGAAAATTCTCAAATTCAGCAAGGAACGATAAAATCTATACAAGCACAGACAACACAAACGGAATTTGATTATGATAAAATATATGAGCTTTTGGTTAAAATACATGAATATTCATTAAATGATTTGTTTCAACATGAGTTTGGTACAAATACGGACGAAGTACGAAAGAATATCGAAGAGGCTATAGCTTATTCTCAAAATAGGGAGCATTCTTCTAAGATTAAAGAACTTGTGCAAAAAATTAAAGATGTTGCAGCTGGAATTTCTGGTGGGATAATTGCAAATGGGATATATCAATTGATACAGAGTGTTTTTTCTTAGAGAGAATAATTTGAATATGTGGTTTAATAATAAGTGCGAGAAATATTTATAAGTTAGAGGGAGGAAAAGGTTGGAGTGAAACTTCATTTGGAGAATATTGGGTTAATTCAAGATGCTACAATAGAAATGCAGGGAATTACTGTTATTGCAGGAGAAAATGGAACGGGGAAGAGTACGGTTGGAAAGGCTTTGTATTCTATTTTTAATAGTTTTTATGAAGTACAGGAGCAGATTAGAAAAGAACGTTTCCAAAGCATTGAGAACATAATACAAATTATGTATAATTTCTATTCACCCAGACATGAAAAAATCGTGAATATACACGGTTATTCGATAGAACTACTAAAGAACAGGGATAAATATGCTAAATTTCCAGAAAAATTAAAAAAAGACCTTAAAGTTATGTTAGAAATAGATCCGGATAGATCGGGCTTGAAAATTGATCAGTTAAGAATGGACGATTTTGTTGGACATATTGTAGAAAGCCTGAAAATTTCCGATGAGGCGATTCTGAACTCTCTAATTGCCAGAAAGTTGAATATAGAATTTAATAATCAATTATTAAATGTGTTCGCAGAAGATCGAGGAAAGATAGAATTGCATGTACAGAATGAGAATCTGCATATAGAAGTCGAACAAGAGAGAATATGTGCAAACAGGCTGGATTTTGGTCTTCATACAGAGGCAATATATATTGATGATCCTTTTGTATTAGATAATATAGATATCAGATTGAATCGAAGACCATCTAGAAGATTTATGGATCATAGAGACCAATTGATTAGAAAATTACTTTATGAAAATGAGCATACGAGTGTAGTGGATGAAATCGTTGTTGAAAATCGTTTTCAAAAAATCTATGGTAAGTTGCAGAATGTATGTAATGGCAGAATGATTCGACAGAAAAGTGGAGAAGTGGAGTATCAACCGAAAAACACAGAGAAATCAATTAGTGTGAAAAATTTATCTACTGGATTGAAAACATTTGTTATTTTAAAAACTTTGTTGCTGAATGGCACAATTGAAGAAAACGGCATGATTATTTTGGATGAGCCGGAAATTCATTTACATCCGGCTTGGCAATTACAGTTTGCAGAACTTATTGTGTTATTGAGTAAAGAATTTGGAGTAAATGTTTTATTAAATACACATAGTCCATATTTTTTACGTGCAATTCAGGTTTATTCGGCAAAATATGAGATGGCAGATAAATGCAAATATTATATGTCAGAACTCGTCGATGATAAGAAGGCAGGCATTTTTGATGTTTCGGATGATGTAGATAAAATCTTTGAAAAATTGGCACAGCCATTGCAAGTGTTGGAGAATGAGAGGTGCAATATTGATTAAATTTGAAGATCATTTAATATTAAAAAATCACCTTTCTACACTGCATGAAACTTCTGTTGATTTTCATGATAAGAATCATATTCAGTACATGACAAAGTCAGAGAGAACAGCAGTGAATTTTGACGGTGTAAAGGAAGAATATATTAAAAATCTTTCGCTTATCGAAGTGCCAAAATCAAACGATGCCTTGTTTATGTCAAAAGATAATAAGCTGATTTTTGTTGAGTTTAAGAATGGATTTATGGATGGCAAGAAGAAGTTTGATGTTCGCAAGAAAATATATGACAGTGTTATTATTTTGACAGATATATTGAATCTGGGTATCAGCAAATTGCGCAATCAGATGGAATATGTTTTGGTATACAACGAGAACATAAATGAGGATGAAAAAGACATTCTCCAAAAGAAATCTTATGTACAACCTTCAAAGGCATATGATAGTCTTGCCAAGGGGATTTTTGGGATGGCAAAGAAAGAATATGTTTGCTTTGGAGTTGATATTTTTAAGAATTATTGCTTTAAGGATGTGCACACATACACAGAAAAAGAATTTGAAGAGTATTTGGAAAGGAACTAAGGAAAATGTACGACTATTTAATTGTTGGAGCTGGTTTATTTGGATCTATCTTTGCAAGACAGGCAACAGATGCAGGAAAGAAGGTTCTTGTCATTGACAAGCGACCGAATATTGCGGGAAATGTGTATACGGAGGACATAGAGAAAATTCATGTACATAAGTATGGGGCACATATTTTCCATACAAACAACAAAGAAGTATGGGAGTATGTGACAAAGTTTGCGGAGTTTAACCGTTTTACAAATTCGCCAGTGGCAAATTACAAGGGAGAATTGTACTCTCTGCCATTTAACATGTATACGTTTAACAAGATGTGGAATGTGATTACGCCACAGGAAGCAGCTGCAAAGATTGAGGAGCAGCGGAAAGAAGCCGGTATCACAGAGCCACAGAATCTGGAGGAACAGGCAATTTCTCTGGTTGGCAAAGATATCTATGAAAAACTGATCAAGGGATATACCGAGAAACAGTGGGGACGTGATTGCAAAGATCTTCCTTCCTTTATCATCAAGCGGCTTCCGGTTCGGCTGACATTTGATAACAATTATTTTAATGCACTGTATCAGGGAATTCCGGTTGGCGGATATACAAAGATGGTTGCAAATATGCTTGATGGGATTGAAGTTCGCCTCAATACAGATTATCTTGAAAATAAGGATGAGCTGGATAAGCTGGCAGAGAAAGTGGTATATACGGGCGCCATTGATGCATATTTTGATTATAAACTTGGTGCACTGGAGTACCGTTCCGTCCGTTTTGATACCGAAGTGCTGGATACTCCGAATTTTCAGGGAAATGCTGCGGTCAATTATACGGATCGTGAAACCCCGTGGACCAGAATTATTGAGCACAAGTGGTTTGAGTTTGGTAAGGATGATGAAGGAAATGACATTCCTAAGACTGTCATTAGCCGGGAGTACAGTTCCGAATGGAAAGTAGGGGATGAGCCATATTATCCGGTCAATGATGAGAAAAATGGCAAGCTGTATCAGGAATATAAGAAACTTGCAGAAGACGAGAAGAACGTGATTTTTGGCGGACGTCTGGGTGAGTACAAGTATTATGATATGGATGCTGTTATTGCATCGGCACTGGGATTGTGTGAGAAGGAATTGGGGTAATTTTTATGAAGAAAACAGCATTAGTGATTATGGCTGCTGGAATCGGGTCAAGGTTCGGAGAAGGAATTAAGCAGTTGACTCCGGTGGATGATTATGGGCATGTGATTATGGATTACTCGGTCTATGATGCAATTGAAGCAGGATTTAATGAGATTATTTTTATTATTCGAAAAGATATTGAGACGGATTTTAGAGAGATAATTGGGGACAGAATTGAAAAAATTTGTGCCTCTAAGGGTGTTGATGTAAAGTATTGTTTTCAGGATATCAACAATATTCCGGGAGAGATGCCGGTTGGACGGACGAAACCATGGGGAACAGGACAGGCAGTGCTGGCAGCGGAGCCTTTGATTGATTCTGCTTTTGCTGTGATTAATGCAGATGATTATTATGGAAAAGAAGCGTTTGTAAAATTGCATGACTGGCTGATACATTCACATTCACACAATGAATTAGCAATGGCTGGTTTTATTCTAAAAAATACTTTATCGGACAATGGTGGAGTTACCAGAGGAATTTGTCAGGTAAATGTGCAGACGATGACATTATCGGAAATCGTTGAGACGCATAATATTGTGAAAACCGGAAATAGCGCGGAGGCGGATGGAAAGGTATTGAATCCGGATTCCTATGTTTCTATGAATATGTGGGGATTTCCGACAGAAGATGAAACTTCAAAACCTGCATTTTTACAGGTCTTGAAGGATGGTTTTGTAAAATTCTTTGAGACAGATGTTTTGGATAATCCAATGAAAGCAGAATATCTTCTTCCTGTTCTGATTGGAGATTTACTGAAAACAGGAACTCATACAGTTGAGGTATTGCCGACACAGGATAAATGGTTTGGTGTGACTTATGCCGAGGACAGGCAGTCGGTTTATGAGAATTTTAAAGAATTGATTTCCAAGGGTGTCTATGGAAAGGGTTTCTTAAAATAAAATGAAAGAGCGCATTGGATATTACGATATTGCAAAGGGATTAGGGATCTTTTTAGTAGTTTATACACATATATGTTTTAATACGAGTTTTCACATTAACGAAATAATATATACATTTTATATGCCATTATTTTTTGTTGTTTCAGGTATGACGTTTAAGCTTGGAGAAACTTTAAAAGGATATGTTGTGAGAAATTTCTATTCTATAATGATTCCGTATTTTGTATGGAGTATTTTATCCTTTATTTATTGGGCTGGTTTTGAAAATAAATTTAGATCAGAAGCTGCAAAGTTAGCTGTGGATAAAGCTTTTTGTGGAATATTTGTGGGCAGTTACTATTGGCTGCCTTTTAATTATGTTTTATGGTTTTTGCCTGTGCTTTTTATAGTTAAAGTCCTATATGGAATATTGGAAAGGTATTTGCCGAAGCCGGGAATTGTAGTTGCTATCATAGTATGTTCAGTCTTAGGTATTAAGTTAATGAATGTAGAATTGGTATGGGGAATAAATCGCGCATTACGTTATGTTGTATTTTTTGCTTTTGGAGTACTTATAAAAAGGATTGATTTTAGAAAATTGAAGTATAAAACCGTGATGTGGTTATTGCTGTTTTCTTTCCTGACTATCGCATGTCTACGCGGATATTCGATGGGAATATTTTATTATATTTTAGGTGTTATCGGAAGTGTTGCAACGATTATTATAGCTGCTGATTTGGAAGTACATACTCAGTATATAGCTGGCATTATGAGCAAATTAGGGACTATAACATTAGGAATTTTGGTGATGCATGGACCCTTGTATCGTGCGTTGATAGGCATAATATCGAAGATGTTTTGTATAGATACAGGGTGCTTGAGGAGAAATATACCATTTTCTATGAGTTTATCGGTGATTACTATTTTGCTTATTGTGTATCCGACCAGATTAATATATAAATATATACCAATTTGTCTTGGTAAAAGAAAGTGAAGAGAATACATAAAGTCTGGCTCATGGTGTTTATGATTCCTTATCTTGTCTATCACCTGACCTCCTGATTGTCCAGCCATAGACCATTATACTGTCCTTATTAAGATAAAAGGAAAGGCAGTCTTATCTTCCGTGATTACTGCAGCCGTATCATAAGTACCCCAAGCGATAAAGGGCATGGTGGGAAAAATAATGTGAGAAATACTATAAAAAAGCGTTTTAACAATATAATAGATTTGGGTGGAAGTTTAATTACGATGGATTAGACGGGAGGGGGGGATTGTTCCAGGGGTGGGTGCGAAAGCGTATATGGCTGCAGGTGATTGTTGGGATTGGAGCGATTGCTCTTAATATGTTGCCTGTGTCATCTGATATTTTCAAGGTGGATTCTCTGTGCAAATATTTTATCTTTTTCTATGCTGGTTTTTTGATTCAAATCTATTTTGAAATTTTTCCTGAATGGAAGAAGATTTTGGATAATACAGGCGTTCTTATAATAGGATGCTTGGCTTGGGGGATGGTATTTGTGGCAGGGAATACTTTATTTGACTTGGCGGGAGCTTTTGGGACGGCTAGGTATGTGTTGATGAAGGCGAAGGTGCTTCGGGTTTTATGTGGGGAAAAATAATATAATTTTTTGCAGGGAGGATTATGTATGGATTTTCAAATTGTAATGGAGTTATCAGCAGTTGCTACAATAATTGGTGTAATTGTTTCATATTTCACATTTCATAAGACATCTAAGTTGAGTTACATTACGCAAGAAAGAAAAGAATGGAGAGCTGATATACGAAAAATTGTGGATGAGTTGGAGGTATGCCCTTTTTCAAAAAAGAAGCGGGTTTTAACAAAACTCAAAACCCGGATTAATACATATGGAAAATTAACAGAAGATGTTGGAAAAGATTCGCATATTTGGAAACAGATCGAAATAATTGAAAATTGCCGATCGAAAGAATATGAGAAACAGAAAGATAAATTAATTCTGTTTTTATCTCTTTTACTGAAAGATGACTGGGAGAGAGCAAAAAAAGAAGTGATTGGGGAGCCGGCAAAGGGAATAATTACGGTATGCTTGTCATTTGCAATTATTTTTTCCTGGATTGGTATATTTCAAGCAAATGGAATAAACATAAGAGATGTCAAGGAAGTACAAAAAGGTATTATTTATACGAGCCCTGGGATGATCTTAATTATTATGGGGTTGATAGTTTGTTTCCTGATTATAAATGTGTTGAAACAACATACTGAAGGAGAAAGTTGGATAGAGATAATAGTGTTTGATGCAATTTGGATAATGGTAATTGTATTTGGAACATTGGAATTGGTTGCCGAAAAAGAGTCATCCATTTTTATACAGGCAGCTATAGGAATGATAATTTTTTCAGGAGCATTGAGTTTGTTTCTCGATATTGGAAAATATGTTCAAAGAAAAAGGTATAAATCATATGTAGATAAAATTAAAGGGGATGAAAAAGCGGTTCAAAATAGCTAACGGTTCAAGAAAATGGTATTGATGAAAAGCGGCTCTGCTTATTTGCAACTATTCACAAATCTTATATCAGTTTTTGACGTTTACACAAAACTTGAAACGGTCTCGGAGAGAACAGAGATTTCCGCTGGAAGTCGCATCTCCAGCAGAAACTCTCTATATTTTTATTGCGCTTCCATCTTGCAGAGGCTCTCACTACTCACATAGCATGCGACACTATGTTCTTGAGGTGGTTCGTTACTTAAGCGGTTATAGTTCCGCCGTACCCATTAGCTAACGAATTATATGTCTGTTATATAGAGTTTATACATTCTCAATGAAAACTCTTAACAATGGATCAAACGAAAAAAGGAACATATTAAAGCGCGCGGGAAATTTTCATGAGTGCTTTGAAGAATTTCTTCATTTAGCATCATCCCCTTTCCTATATTGGGATGATTTAATTATAGCATATAGGATTCTTTTGTAAAGCGTAAATGTAATGTAATAAAAGGGGTCTGACCCCATTAAATAAATATAAACTTTTTAAATGGGGTACTGTTTGCCAATATTACGGCATCCGGAGCAGATGCATTTTTGCTACATATTACCACTACGCCAAGTTTGGCATATGTAGTCCGTGATTTCTCTGGCTACCAGATCTTACGATGAGATTCTCGTATGGGGTTGGACTGTTCCAACGGAAGTACGTTTAACATTGTGTAAAAGTGGGCAGACCCCCTTTGCAAATAGTGAATAAAAAACAGACAAAGTGTGAATAGTGTTTGCAGAATTTGGTTTTACACGATAGGATATGTGAGAAAAGAGAATAACAATGGGAAAATATTTCGGAACAGACGGCTTTCGCGGTGAAGCCAACAAAGTATTAACCGCAGATCATGCATATAAAATTGGACGTTATCTGGGCTGGTATTACAACCAGAATCACAGGGGACGGATCATTATCGGAAAGGACACGCGTCGCAGCAGCTATATGTTTGAGTATGCGCTGGTTGCCGGTATTACGGCATCCGGAGCAGATGCGTTTTTGCTACATGTTACCACCACACCAAGTGTGGCATATGTAGTCCGTACGGAAAATTTCGACTGCGGCATTATGGTTTCTGCCAGTCACAATCCATATTATGACAATGGAATCAAGGTCATGGATGGAAACGGACACAAGATTTCCGCAGAAGTGGAAGCTGCACTGGAGAAATACATAGATGGTGAGATGGGAGAACTGCCTTTTGCATTGCGTGACAAGGTTGGTGTGGCGCGGGATTATGCGATCGGACGGAACCGTTACATCGGCTATCTGATTTCTCTGGCTACCAGATCTTACGATGGCATGCGCGTGGGGCTGGATTGTTCCAACGGAAGTACGTTTAATATTGCAAAGAGTGTGTTTGATGCGCTTGGCGCCAAAACATATGTGGTTGGCAATGAGCCGGACGGTACCAACATCAATATGGGATGTGGATCGACACATATCGAGAATCTGCAGAGACTTGTCCGGGAGAAGAATCTGGATTGCGGATTTGCGTTTGACGGAGATGCTGACCGGTGTATTGCCGTGGATGAGAACGGCATGGAAGTACACGGGGATTATATCCTGTATGTCTGTGGGAAGTATCTGAAGGAATGTGGCCGTCTGCAGAATAATACGGTGGTTGCCACGATCATGTCCAACATGGGATTGTTCAAAGCGATGAAGCGCGAGGGCATTGAGGTATGTGTGACCACGGTTGGCGATAAGTATGTCAATGAGGCGATGGTTGCCAACGGATATGTGCTCGGCGGAGAGCAGTCCGGACATATCATTTTCAGTAAGCATGCGACAACCGGGGATGGAATCCTCACGGCATTGATGTTGATGGAGGTGATTCTGGAGAAGAAGCAGAGCCTCGGCACGCTGTGCAGGGGGATGCAGATGTACCCGCAGCTTTTGAAGAATGTGAAGGTTGAGGACAAGGCTGCGGTTACCGGCAATGCGCGTGTGCAGGTGGAAAAGGATCGGATCAGCACCGCTTTGGGTGAGGATGGAAGAATCCTTCTGCGTGAGAGCGGTACGGAGCCGGTGATCCGTGTGATGGTTGAGGCACAGAGTGATGAGTTGTGCTCGAAGTATGTGGATGAGATGGTGCAGGTGATCCGGGAGGAAGGGCTTGCGGTGGAGTAGAATGGAATAGAATAGTGAGATGGTAAGGGGAGCCGGCGCTGGTGCGCTGGCTTGTTTGTTATATATTTTTCTTGCCATGTTATGCTTTTGAGAAATTAAAACGCGAATTGTCATTTGCGTGAAAATCACTTGATAAACGATATGAGTGAGAGTATTATGTAAATAAAATATAGTTGAAAAAGATTTTATAAAAATACTCAGAGGGTGAGTAAATGTTATGGAGAGAAGTTGAAGAGTATTGTTGGTGAATTACAAATTGTTGAAAATAAAACAAAATAGATAAGAGGGATTGAGAAGATACGCTGGATAATCAAAGCCCACAGGAAAGCACGTAAAGGG
>OGDE01000285.1_pt1 | contig 45817 bp, 30 predicted proteins | sample 1570321 | NCBI WGS metagenome assembly OGDE01 (sample SAMEA2581976, study PRJEB24529) | metagenome | biome: Human gut stool | place: China | collected 2011 | reverse complement strand
TATTGATCTGCGAGAGTCGATTGCCTAGGCATCGGGTGGGTGGTCCATGTCATTACGGGTGAAAGTCCCGAGCGCAGGGGATAGCACCAAGCGCATAGCCGAAGGCAAGGGTGTCCATCGTGAGGTGGAATCTGAAGGAAGCTCTAGGCAAACCGTTGGTCCGACGAACAGGAACCGCATCAGGCATATGAGAGTGGGTAAGGTTGCAACACAAACTGAAGCCCCAAGCTATACGGAACTCTCGGTGTAAATGCGGCGGATAGATGACGAGAAAGATTGTGCCCTTACCCTGGGAGGCCTTACGGACGGAGTGCGAACTCCGGAGCAAAACTTGTCGTAAGGAGTCAGCAGAGGTCATAGTACTCGTAACTCGAGGAAGGACCGAAGCGAGTCAGTTTCCTCCTGCTGCGCGCACCTCTTTCTGAGCTGCCTGAATGCTGCACACGGGAGCGCCTCGGAATGAGAACTCTGCGGAACAGAGTTGTCTACTGAGGTAGGTAAAGGGAACAGGAGATGCAAGCAGAAGAACAGAGAGGACGGAGATAACTCCGATGACTGCTCGCAACCGCGTGGTACGAGAACCGTACGCCACGTGGTGTGGTAGGAGCCCGTGGAAATAATCCACGGGCTCCTACCCGATTCATGGTATCCCGAGAGCGAGCGCACCGTCGTCATTCGGGGAAATATTCGGCCGCAATGGCGTCGAGCCGGGCGCGAATGTCGCTGAACGGCCTGTTGAGGTCAAGCGTGCGGACCGAGATCCTGTTGCCGCTCATGCTGCAGGAGACGTCGGGCTGGATCTTCTCGTCGGTGCCTGCGTAGAGAAGCATCCCGGATACGGCCGGAAGGGCCGGATTCCGGGAGGCCTGCGCGTTCTTGGTGTATGTGAAGATCTGATAGAGGTTTGCGGAATGGAGTCTTGTCTTCTCGTATCGGACGACTGTGGCGTGGTCGTAGAACTTCGCGTCAAGGATCAGCATTCGACCGGCTGCATCCTCGAGCGTGACGTCGGGATGCATGACGGGCAACAGGCTACGGCCGTCGTTGTTCTCCAGTGTCCAATCCAAGAATTCGGAGCGTGGCTGAAGGCGCGGATGCGTTCTTTTGAAGTAGCCGAGAATGAACTTCTCGTACAGCTTTGGGAGCGTCTGGTCGTCGTCAAAAAGCCCGCCCGGCTTCTTCCCGTCCGATTGTGCAGGCAGACGGTCCTCGAGCACGAGACGGCAGACGTACATCAGCAGACGGTAGGTCTGGTTGTTGCGGTCGTAGCGGAAGTTCCAGAGGATGTTGCGCGGATCAAGCGGCGTCACCTCCCAGAGCATGCAGAGGGAGGCGCGCAGGGCCTTCCTGCGCGCGGATGCCACCTCCTCGGATCGGACGAGTGCCTGCATGGCAGTGACGAGGATCCTGTTCATGTAGGCGTTAACCGAGAATTCATCCCGGGCGCACACGAGACGCGCATTTCGCCTGCACGTCCGGATGGATTCCTCGATCAGGAGGCGCCCCTTGACGGCGGACAGGGGAGCCTCCTCCTCGATGTATGCCCTGCTCACGCCGCGCTTGAATTGTTCTTCGACGCCGAGGATCAGGATCGCGGCGAGAAGGTCTTCGGCATTTGCGAAGTCCTCGGATTCAAGCGGGCGGTATGCCTTCCGGTCAAGCGCCCGGAAGGCATAGGCGAGCATGTAGAAGACGTTCTTGATGGGAATCATGCAAGAGCCTTCCTGAGTTCGGCTTCCCAGTGCCTGATTTGCTCGGGATTGTCAAACCAGTATTCCTCGATGAGCGGCACGAGCTCGAACTCGACGACGTCGGCAAGGCGGCCGTCATTGACAAGCTTTCCGTCGTGGCCGAAGAGACAGCTGTGTCCGATGGCAAAGCCGCGTCCGAGGCTCTCGTCGGAGGTGATCTCGCTGTTGAGCTTTCCGATGACGGCGACCAGCTTTTCGATCGCGGGGGTGCCCTGTTTCTCAAGTACGGCCTTGAAAGACTCGTTATCGAAGGCGGGAGCGAGTTCGAAGAACGCAAAGCGTCTGCGAAGCGCGTAGTCGAGCATTGCAAGGCTGCGGTCCGCCGTGTTCATGAGGCCGATGAGGCGCAGGTTTGCCGGAACGGAGAATTGCTCGTCCCTGTAGAGAAGTCTTACGGACTGTCCGCGCTTGTCGCCCTCGATGAGCATGAAGAGCTCGCCGAAGATCTTGCTGAGATTGCCTCGATTGATTTCGTCGATGATGAAGTAGTAGGTCCTGTCGGGATCGTCCGCGGCCTTTTTGCAGAAGTCGTAGAAGGCGCCCGTGCGCAGTTCAAACCCGCCCTCGGCAGTCGGACGAAGTCCCATCACGAAGTCCTCGTAGGCATAGCTCTGGTGGAACTGGACGAACTCGATGCGCGAGTCGTCATGCTCTCCCATGGCAAGCTTGGCAAGGCGCCTGGCAAGAAAGGTCTTGCCAACGCCGGGAGGCCCCTGAAGAATGACGTTCCGCTTGTACTCGACGAGCGAAAGCAGACGATCCACGCGCTCTTCGTCCATGAAGACCTCGTTGAGAAAGTCCTCCTTCGCATAACGGGCCGTTTCCTCCGGAAAGTCATCCTCATTTTCGAACAGGCCTTCAAGCGAGGCTGCCTTGTCGGAGCCGACTTCGTACACCGTCAGCGTTTTGACCGGAAGGTTCCAGTCTGTTTTGCGCTCCTGTACGGATGTCCAGGAGACGCGGCGCAGATTGGGCATTTCGGCATTTTCCGGACTGTAGATGAAGTCGGAGGTGACGATGCCACGCCCGTAAACGAGATTGCGGCCGCCTTTCACGTAGACGACGTCTCCCGGCTTGATTTCGTGAACAAATTGCCAGATGGCCCGGGAATTGTTGGACGGTTCGTGCTCCGAAGGATAGACCTCCTTGAGCTTCTTCTGAATCTCCTGGCGCGACTCGTATTGAAGCGGATCGCCGATGTCCTTCCATCCGATGGCGACCATGTTTTCAGCCTGAAACTGATCCCAGTATTCGCCGTAATATCCCGGAGCCACCAGCCAGTACCGCTTCGCTGAATGTTGGGCTTCGTCGTCGGGGCACTTCTTCAAGCGCTTGTTCTGTTCATTGACTTCTTGCGCCTTGACCCAGGAGCGATAACTGAAGTCGGGAATGCCCGTGTATGTGTCGGAGGCCTTGATGGCTTTGACGGCTTCATCACGAAGGCTGAGGTAGGCGATGCCGTCGGGCGGCGTGTCCTTGCAGGCGTGAAGCATTTTCGAGGGTGCTTCTCCCAGGAGCGAGCACTCGTCTATCGCCCATCGATTGATGCCGTCCAGACTCAGATAGAAACTCGGCCTGATCCAGAAAAGGCCTGTCGTAAGGTTCCACTTGATGCCAGGCAGGGCAAGAGCGGCGTCAAACGCTTCGGCAAAGGTCCTGCGATGCGCCTCCGTATCGTCGTTCGCAAGGGTGAGCGCGGCTTCGAATGCCTGCCACAGCTTGTCGACGTCGTCGCCTCGGTGCTCACGGGAGCGGAAGAAGTAGACGTTTCGGTTGTCCATTCGAGGCAGCCCAGGGAAGAGTTCCGGAACCTCGGATGCAAGGCCGAAGGCCCTCTTGAAGCCGGCGCAGGTCAGTGTGGCGTTTTCTCGTGATAGACCGCGGTTGACGAATGCAAAGACCGTGAAGGGATCAATGTCGTCGGGAATGCCGTCGAATGCGGGAAAGTCCAGGTTCGGATGGTCGTCGAAGACGGCCTGCAAACGGCTGAGCAGGGTCTTTCGGTTGTTCTTGAAGGCGAGGAGCTTGGTGGCGAGTTCCGAATAGAATGGCATCCATGCAAAGAGCGAGGCGGAGGTTTCGTTGACGTTGGTCATGACTTGTGTTGACGTGTGGGTGGCGAAAATGTAAGGCGTTGGATTGGAATCATTGTAGGAGGTCGTACGACGGATTTTTTCGCTTGCGGACAAAGAAATCGGGCCCGTCTCTTTCGAGGCGGGCCCGAGGGGCGGGAGGTGACGGATGATTACTTCACGGACCAGCGGATGTCGGAGGCGACGCCGTTGCGGACCTCGCCTGCCTTGACGCCGCGGAAGGCGTTTTCGGCCTTGCAGCCTTCCTCGACGGCGGCCTTCACCTTGTCGGCCTGAGCCTTGAGCGAGGCTTCGTCACCCGTGATTGTGACGATGAAGTCGGCGGATGCGGCGATGGAGTTGACCGAGTTGCCGCCCTGGATGTCGGAGACGACGGCGTCGGGGACGGCCTTCTCGATCAGCATGATGCTGCGGGCGGCGGCGTGCACGGCGTTGACGTTGCCGTAGTTGCCGTTGGAGTGACCGCCGGGACCGATGATCGAAACGGCGAGCGTCTGGCCTGCGGCCATGGCGCAGGCGGCCGATGCGGCGAGCAGAAGCGCCGCTGCGGGACGAATGAGCGTACGGATGTTGAGCATGTCGGCGCCTCCTTACTTGAACATTTCTTCAGTGGTTCGGTTGCCCATCGGACCGACGTTGGGCTCGACGACCGAACCGTCGGCGAGGTTGTAGCCCGAGGCGAGCAGACCCATCATGAGGAAGCGGTAGACGCGCTTGCCTTCATCGACGCCGTTGCCCGGGATGCCCCATTCGTACCAGGTGTGGCCGCCGCCACCGCCGGCGTTCGTGCCGACGTTGGTGTTGACGGTCGGCACGCCGACTGCGGCGGGGACGTTGTCATTGAGCGAGGCTGCGCGTTCGGGAACCTTGTCGATGACGTCGATGCCTGCAGTCTTCGAGACCTGCCAGAGCGCCTGCATGGCGATGTCGTTGTAGTGCGGACGTTGGTAGGCGGGACGGTCGCCGAACCAGACGAGTTCCATCGAGACGGCGTTCTTGTCGCCGGCCTTGAGACCGTACTTGGCGTTTTCGGCATCCATGGCCTTCTTGAATTCAGGCTCGATTCGGGCGCGGATGGCGGAGAGCGGACCTTGCGTCGGACTGCGCATGTCGACCATCAGCGTGCAGGCCGTGGAGCGCTCCTTCGGACCCTCGCACTTGGCGACGCCGACCGTGTAGGTCGTGCGCTCGGCGGACTTGTCGGCGTCCCACGGCGTCTTGAGGCCCGAGATGGCGGCGACCGCACGGCTCATGGCCATGGCGGCGGACGGACGCTTGTCGCCCGGCTTCCAGCCTTCGGGCTCGACGTACTTGATTTCGAAGCGGTAGGAGCCGAGGTAGTTGACGATGGCGGAACCCGGCTTCGTGCTGTCGGCGCCGAAGTTGGCGACGATGTTGAGGGCGTTGTTGCCCTTGCCGGCTTCCTGGCTGTAGCCGTAGAGCTGCTTCATGCCGCAGAGGTTGCCCTTGCCTTCCTCGCCCGTGGTGCCGCAGACCCAGATGTCGTAGACCGGACGGATGTTGTGCTTCTTCATGAGCTTGGCGGTCTGCATGACGGCGACCGTGTTGATCATGGCGTCCTCGAAGCCCGGCACGTAGATGCGGTAGCCGTCCTTCTTCCGGGCGTCCTCGATGTTCTGATAGCGCTTGTAGGCCTTCTGCCAGATTTCGTCCTCAATGACCTTGCCGTTCTTGTCGAAGTGCACTTCAAGCGGGAGCGCCTTGAGTTCGTCGCGGGTCTTGACGATCGGTTCGTTCACCTTCTGGAGCTTCACGGCTTCGTACGGGGTTTCGGCGGGCGGAAGGACGGCCGGATTCACGGTGTCGATGTGGCCTTCAAGGACGACCTTCGGGAGCTGGCCCTTGTAGGAGACGGCGTCGGGACGGGCGCCGTAGGTGCCGGGAATGCGCACGCAGACGTTGTAGACGGGCTTGCCGTCGACGGTCTGAACGCCTGCGCCCTTCAAAAAGCCGTCGGGACGCGTCAGGACGTCCTCGGGTGCAAAGCCCCACTCCTCAACGAGGCGGCGGGTGATCTCGGCCTGGCGGCGCATTTCAAAGCGCGACGGGGAGGCGATGCGGGCGAGTTCGAGCAGTGTGTTGAAGCGCCACTTCTGGGCCTCTTCGCTCGTGGCTTCGGCCAGAAGCGCCTGCATGGCGGGATCGGCGTGAATGAGGGCTGCGCCCCTGGAGACGCCGTCGGTGATGACGGGAACGGCTGCGGAGGCTGCGAAGACGGCCGAGCAGAGGGCGGCCGCGAGAGCTGTGGGAACGAACGTGTTCAAGGTCTTTCTCCTCTTGAAGGCCGGAGGGCCGAAGGGAGGCGGCGCCGGTCCGGGCACCGCAGGTCATCCGGCGAACAAGTCGAGTGTAGGTAGCCTGAAGGCGACGTTTCAATTGCGGTTAACGCCTATGGACGGGTTTCGGATGACGGAAAACAAAACGCCCCTGCCGGGGCCTTGTGAAGGGCTCGGGCAGGGGCTGGGGACTCGCAAGTTGAGGAGTTACTTGATCGTCCAGCGGATGTCGGCGGCGAGACCGTCGCGGACTTCGCCGGTCTTGACGCCGCGGAAGGCGTTTTCAGCCTTGCAACCTTCCTCGACGGCGGCCTTCACCTTGTCGGCCTTGGCCTTGAGGGCGGCGTCGTCGCCTTCAAGAAGGACGCGGAAGTTGGCGTAGGCTGCGATCGAGTTGACGGAGTTGCCGCCCGTGACGGCCGTGACGACGGCGTCGGGAACGGACTTCTCGATCAGCATGATGCTGCGGGCGGCGGCATGCACGGCGTTGACGTTGCCGTAGTCGCCGTTGGAGTGGCCGCCCGGGCCGATGATCGAGACTGAGACGGACTGGGAGCCGGCCATGGCGCCGGCGGCCGCGAGGCTCAGAAGAAGAGCGGCGGCGGGACGAAGGATTTTGCGGATGTTCTTCATGATGACGCTCCTCTTACTTGAACATTTCTTCGGTGGTGCGGTTGCCCATCGGGCCGACGCCCGGTTCGAGCACCTTGCCGTCGGTCATGTTGTAGCCCGAGGCGAGCAGGCCCATCATGAGGAAGCGGTAGAGACGCTTGCCTTCATCGACGCCGTTGCCCGGGACGCCCCATTCGTACCAGGTGTGACCGCCGCCGCCACCGGCGACGGTGCCGAGGTTGACGTTGACGGTGGGCACGCCGACTGCGGCGGGCACGTTGTCGTTGAGCGAGGCGGCTTCTTCAGGAACGGCCTTCACGACGTCGATGTCCGCGGTCTTGGAGGCCTGCCAGTAGGCCTGCATGGCGATGTCGTTGTAGTGCGGACGCTGATAGGCGGGACGGTCGCCGAACCAGACGAGTTCCATCGAGACGGCGTTCTTATCGCCGGTCTTGAGACCGTACTTGGCGTTTTCGGCATCCATGGCCTTCTTGAATTCAGGCTCGATTCGGGCGCGGATGGCGGAGAGCGGACCTTGCGTCGGACTGCGCATGTCGACCATCAGCGTGCAGGCCGTGGAGCGCTCCTTCGGACCCTCGCACTTGGCGACGCCGACCGTGTAGGTCGTGCGCTCGGCGGACTTGTCGGCGTCCCACGGCGTCTTGAGGCCCGAGATGGCGGCGACCGCACGGCTCATGGCCATGGCGGCGGACGGACGCTTGTCGCCCGGCTTCCAGCCTTCGGGCTCGACGTACTTGATTTCGAAGCGGTAGGAGCCGAGGTAGTTGACGATGGCGGAACCCGGCTTCGTGCTGTCGGCGCCGAAGTTGGCGACGATGTTGAGGGCGTTGTTGCCCTTGCCGGCTTCCTGGCTGTAGCCGTAGAGCTGCTTCATGCCGCAGAGGTTGCCCTTGCCTTCCTCGCCCGTGGTGCCGCAGACCCAGATGTCGTAGACCGGACGGATGTTGTGCTTCTTCATGAGCTTGGCGGTCTGCATGACGGCGACCGTGTTGATCATGGCGTCCTCGAAGCCCGGCACGTAGATGCGGTAGCCGTCCTTCTTCCGGGCGTCCTCGATGTTCTGATAGCGCTTGTAGGCCTTCTGCCAGATTTCGTCCTCAATGACCTTGCCGTTCTTGTCGAAGTGCACTTCAAGCGGGAGCGCCTTGAGTTCGTCGCGGGTCTTGACGATCGGTTCGTTCACCTTCTGGAGCTTCACGGCTTCGTACGGGGTTTCGGCGGGCGGAAGGACGGCCGGATTCACGGTGTCGATGTGGCCTTCAAGGACGACCTTCGGGAGCTGGCCCTTGTAGGAGACGGCGTCGGGACGGGCGCCGTAGGTGCCGGGAATGCGCACGCAGACGTTGTAGACGGGCTTGCCGTCAACGGTCTGAACGCCGGCGCCCTTGAGGAAGCCGTCGGCACGGGTCATGATGTCTTCAGGCGCAAAGCCCCACTCCTCGACGAGGCGGCGGGTGATTTCGGCCTGACGGCGCATTTCAAAGCGCGACGGGGAGGCGATGCGGGCAAGCTCGAGCAGCGTGTTGAAGCGCCACTTCTGGGCCTCCTCACTCGTGGCCTCCTTCAGCAGGGCCTGCATGGCGGGGTCGGCGTTCATGAGTTCGGCGTTCTTCGCGATCGTGTCGGTGACGACCGGAACGGCGGCGGAGGCCGCAAAGACGGCCGAGCAGATGCTCGCGGCCAGAAGGCTGGGAACAAATTTCATCTTGATTCTCCTCATTTCGGATGCGGGTGGTCGGGGGCGGGGCGTCTCTGTGGTCTGCGCCCTGCGTGTCCGCCGCATCTCGACGGAAGAGTCTAGAAAAAGTTTCTGTTGAGTCCAATTGCCGTTAACGACTATGAAAAGTGTCGCTTATAGGCGAAAACCATTGCGTAGAAAGACGGATGACGGGCATGAAAAACGCCGTCGCTTTCGGGGCGACGGCGTTTGGATGGGTTCGGGTGAGTGTCTGAGGTCAGTGCTGCGTGTCCTCGTGCTCCTCGGCCTCGGCCGCGAGTGCGGCGGCGATGTCGGCCTGGATCGGGTTCGGACGGCCGGTCCACCAGCAGTAGAAGCCGTAGGCGAAGCCCGAGAGGGCGTAGATGCAGAAGAGGACGAAGACGGAGAGCGAGGTGTTGCTCGAGATCACGATGAAGAGAAGCGCGAACACCACGACGAACCAGAACGGGATCGTGCGCACGACGGCGTAGCTCTTACCGGAGAAGAAGGGCGCGTTGGAGACCATCGTGAGGCCGGCGTAGAGCGTGACGACGGCGGCGATTTCACTCTGGTACGGCAGGAGCCATTCGGGGAGCTTGCCCTCGACGCCGAGCCAGACGAAGCCGCAGACGAGCGCGGCGGCGGCCGGAGAGGGAAGGCCCTGGAAGTAGTTCTTGCTCACGACGCCCACGTTGCAGTTGAAGCGGGCGAGGCGGAGGATGGCGCACAGGCAGTAGATGAAGGCGATGGCCCAGCCGAGCTTGCCGAGCCCTTTGAGGGTGTATTCGTAGACGATGAGGCCGGGGGCGACGCCGAAGCTGACGGCGTCGGCGAGGGAGTCCATCTGGACGCCGAATTCGGACTGGGTGTGCGTGAGTCGGGCGACGCGGCCGTCCATGCCGTCGAAGAGCATGGAGAAGAAGACCGCGATCGCGGCGGCGTAGAAGTCGCCGTTCATGGCGGCGATGATGCCGTAGAAGGCTGAGAAGAGCGCGGCAGCGGTGAATGCGTTCGGAAGAACGTAGATGCTCTTGCTTTTGACCGTGCTGAGGCGGCGCTGGCTGATCGAGGCCAGGCTTTCGCGATGGTAGGCGTTGTTGTTGCTCATCTCTTTTGTGATTCGTTCGGTTCGTTGAATGACGCGGGGACGTGGCACTCCCTGCGTCTGCGCAACGGCGCGAAGGCCGTGGCGGCGGTTCCTTTTTTGAAGCGGAACGCCCGTTTCTCAGGGCGTCTCGCGGTCAATCCATGATCTTAGCAACTTTTGACTGCTTGATCCATGACGCAAAAGGGTGGCGCGTCCGCGGACGCGCCACCCAAACGTAAGTGAACGTTTCCGTTTCGGCGTCAGATGATGTCGACCTTGATGGAGCCGACGCCGTTGACGCCGCCCTCAAGGTGGTCGCCCGGGAACACTTTGTCGGCGCCGCCGCAGGTGCCCGTGAAGATCATGTCGCCGGGCTGGAGCTCCCAGAATCTGGAGAGCTCGACGATCGTCTCAAGGGGCTGGACGATCAGGTTGGACGTGCAGCCGCCCTGGCGCTTCTGGTTGTTGACGTAGAGCCAGAGGTCGGCGGGGGCGGGCATCGGGCAGCGGTAGGCGGGGCGCACGTGGCTCACGGGCGCGGCGCGCTCGAAGGACTTGGCGCGCGCGAAGTCGGTGGCGCCCGACGGCAGCTTCTGGTCGCCGAGCGTGAAGTCGATGCCGACGCACCAGCCCCAGACGGCCTCGGCCGCCTGTTCGAGCGTGAGGTTGCGGCCGCCCTTGCCGAGGCAGGCGACGAGCTCGATCTCGTGCTTGAGCACCTGACTCTGCGGCGGCATCGGGATTCGGGCGCATTCGCCGTCGGCCACGGGGACCACCGTGTAGCAGTCCTTCATGAAGTAGAAGGGCGTGTCTTTCGTCGCGGCGCCCGGTTCGGCGTAGTTCCTGGCGATGCCGAAGACGCGGCGGATCGGGAAGTAGGAGTAGGTTTCGTCCTGAACGGGCACGACGGCCTGCTGGGGCGGGGCAAAGACAAAAGACATGAAGGGCCTCCGGAAAGGAGATGGAAAAAATCATCGAGGGAAATATAGCAAATGCTTCGCCTCGGGCGCGAGCGGGTGCGCGCAGGAGGCGTCAGGGCTCGTCGATGCCCGCGATGCGGTTGGCGAGCATGGCGACGGCGGCCGCATAGAAGTAGCTGCGGTTGTAGCGCAGGACCGAGGAGAAGTTGCGGGTGCCGATGTACCACTTCGTGGTGCGCCGGCCCTTTTCGTCGAGCTGCGGCAGGTCGACGAGCAGGACGGGCTCGTCGTCGAGGAGCGGGAAGTGCTCTCCCGTGTCGACGCCCGCCTTGCGCAGTCCCTCGACGGTGGCGTGTGCGGCGATGCCGCCCGAGCCCGTCGCGTCGAAGATCTCGGCGTCGGCCCTGACGGGGTAGAGGAGTCCGCGGCCCGCGACCCAGCCGTGGGCCGTGAGGAATCTGGCGACGGAGGCGATGGCGTCGGGCTCGCTCTCGACCATGTCGATCCTGCCGTCCTTGTCGCCGTCGGCGCCCCAGCGGTCGAGCGAGCTCGGCATGAACTGACCGTAGCCGATGGCGCCCGCGAAGCTACCGAGCACGGTGACGGGCTGGACTTCCTGACGCCAGCAGAACTCGAGGAAGTGCGCGAGCTCCTCCTTGAAGAAGGCGGCGCGGCGCGTGTAGTCGAAGGAGAGCGTCATCAGGCTGTCGAGCACGCGGTAGCGGCCCATGTTGCGGCCGTAGAAGGTCTCGACGCCGATGACGGCGGTGATGACGTAGCGGGAGACGCCGCTCTTCATTTCAATTTCGTCGAAGATGGCGGCGTTGCGCTCGATGAACTCGCGCCCGCGCAGGATGCGTTCCTGCGTGAGGAAGCCGCGTGCGTAGGCGAGGTAGTTCCTGAAGGGCGACTTGACGACGTCGGAGCCGGGCTTTCTGATGCCGGGCTTGGGCGTCATCAGGCGCTCGGCCGTTTCCGAGTAGCGGGCGACGGCCACCTCGTCCTTGAGCCACTCGAGCGGAATTCCGTGCTTTTCCGAGATCTGGCCCAGAAATTCGACGACGTCGGGCCGGGCGAGATAGCAGGATGCGGAGGGCGAGACGGTCGACTGGGGCGCCTTCGCCGTATTGGCGGGCGCATCCGCGGCGAGCGCGCAGGCGCAGGCCGCCATGCAGGCGGCGCAGGCGGTCGCGTAGATCGTCATGCGGAGTCGGGATCGTGTCGTCATGAAGGTTGTGCGGTGGATGGGTGACCTGAGGCATTGTAGCAAGGCTCGCCCGACGGGCCTCACCGGCGCGGGGCCGTGTTTCAGGATGGCACAAATTGACGGCGGGATGCCTGCGGGAGAGGCGTCGCACGTGCAGTGCGCCTCGGAGGCGTCGAAGCTGCGGGGCCCGTTCCCGAGCGGTCTCTTTTTCGGGTGGGCCGCCTGTGGTACGCTTTCCGTCATGGGGCGCCTCCCGCAGGCCCGCGCGGACTGCGCGGGCGGGCAGCCCGCATGAACGCCGCCAATAACAAGAACAGGCCATTGCAGATGATCAATCAAACGGACGTTCGCCCGCTCACGGGCTACTTCACGCACGACCGCATCGCCGTGCCCAACCCGCTTCCCGAGGCCCCCGAGCGCCCCGAGAGGCTCGACGTCATCGAGCGCAACATGCTCGCCCTCGGGATGGACGCCCTCGTCAGGGTTCACTATGCGAAGCCCGCGCCGATCGAGTCCGTGATCCTCGCGCACGACCTCGAGTACGTCAGGCGCCTCGAGGCCGCTTCGGCGGGCGATCCCGCCGCGCTTGCGACCTTCGACGCGCCCGACACGCGCGTCGGTCCCGACACCTTCGACGCCGCAATGAAGAGTGCGGGCGCGGTGGTCGAGGCGGTCGACGAGCTCTATGCGGGCCGCATCAAGAACGCCTTCTGCGGCGTGCGCCCGCCGGGACACCATGCGGCGCGCGCCGAGGCTCGCGGCTTCTGCTACCTCAACAACGTGGCGATCGGCGCCTACTGGGCGATGCGCCGCCACGGCGCGAGACGCGTCGCGATCGTCGACTTTGACGCGCACCACGGAGACGGCACCGAGGAGATCGTCGCGAACCATCCCGACATCCGCTTCATGTCGCTTTTCCAGTGGCCGCTCTATCCGCACCGCATGATGGAGCCCACGCCCAAGAACGTCGTCGTCAGTCCCGTTGCCGCAGGCGCCGACGGCGCGGTCTTCACCGACATCCTCGAGAACGTCTGGCTGCCGCAGCTCGAGGCCTTCAGGCCCGACATCATCTTCGTCTCGGCGGGCTTCGACGCCCACGTCGAGGAGCAGATGGCACAGCTCAAGGTGAAGGAGCTCGACTACGCGCGCATCACGCGCAGGCTGCTCGATGCGGCCGACGTCCTCTGCGAGGGGCGTCTCGTGAGCGTGCTCGAGGGCGGTTACGCCGTCAGAAGCCTTGCGCGAAGCGTGATGGCGCATCTCAACATGCTGGTCATGCGCGGACGAACCGCGCGATAAGGAGGAGAACCACATGCCGTTTTTCTCCCGGTCCGCTCTCAAGGACGGCGTCGCGATGCGCGAGGTCTGGTCCTGGGCCGCATTCGACTTTGCCAATTCGGGCTACACGACCGTGGTGCTCACGGCCGTCTTCAACGCCTACTTCGTGAGCGTGGTGGCGGGCGACGCCCCCTCGGCGACGTTCCTCTGGACCGTCGTCATCGCGGTGAGCAATGCGGTGAGCATGCTGCTGATGCCCGTCATCGGCACGGTGGCCGACGCGACCGCCACGAAGAAGCGCTGGCTCGCCGTCGCGACCTTCATGGCCGTGGGCGGCACGCTCGGCCTCATGTTCGCGGGACCGGGCACGATCGTCTGGGCCTCCCTCATGATCATCGTGAGCAACGTCGCCTACAACGTGGGCGAGTCCCTCAACTCGGCCTTCCTGCCCGAGCTCGCCCGTGAGGACGCCGTGGGCAAGGTTTCGGGCTGGGGCTGGAGCTTCGGCTACTGCGGCGGCATCCTTACGCTCGGCCTCTGTCTGGGCGTGGTGCTCGGCGGCGAGAAGCTCGGCTACGGGATGGACCAGACCGTGGCGGGCACGATGGCCGTGACGGCCTTCGTCTTCGCGGCCGCCGCGCTTCCGATCTTCCTCTTCCTCAAGGAGAGGAGCGTGCCGCGTCTTGACGCTGCGGACCGCGAGGCCGTCAGGAGCGCCGCCTCGGAGAGCTTTGCGGAGCTGCGCCGCACGCTCGGCTCGCTCGGCGACTTCCGCGACTTTGCCTGGCTTTCCGTCTGCGGGTTCCTCTATCAGTGCGGCGTCTCCGTCGTCATCACGCTCTCGGCCGTCTATGCCGCCGCCGTCATGGGGTTCAAGACCGAGGACACGCTCCTCATGGTCTTCCTCGTGAACATCACGGCCGCCGTCGGCGCCTTCGCCTTCGGCTACGTGCAGGACCGCATCGGCCACAAGCTCGCACTCGCGGGCACGCTCTGCGTCTGGATCGCGATGATCGCCGTCGCCGCCTTCTCGACCGAGCGCTGGCAGTTCTGGGTCGCCGCCAATCTCGCGGGCCTCGCCATGGGCTCGTCCCAGTCCGCAGGCCGAGCCATGGTCGCGGTCTTCGCGCCGAGCTCGCGCCTGGCCGAGTTCTACAGTTTCTGGAACATGGCGCTGTGGCTTGCTGCCATCGTCGGTCCGCTCTCCTACGGCGCCATCACCTGGATCACCGGCAACGAACACAGGATGGCCATCCTTTTCACGGGCCTCTTCTTCGTGCTCTCCCTTCTGGCGCTCGCGCCTGTGAGCATGAAGCGCGGCGCCGAGGTGGCCGCAAGGCTCTCAAAGTAGGACGCCCGCAGCAGGGCGCTCACAGCAGGGTGCCTTCTGCACGAGAGCAGGATAAAAACAGGGCCGGATGCGCGTTGCACGCATCCGGCCCTTCTCAGCCCCCCAACAGCGTGCGGGTGGAGATTGCCCCGCTTTGCGGGAAGGCGCTTGGTTCCTTTCCTCGCCGTTCGCTCCGGACGACCCCCGTTGTCCTTGGATGGAGGCGGCGGCGTTTCGCTGTCGTTGAATGTATTGTGCCTGAATTGAGAATGGTTCTCAATATCGTTTGTGGAATTTTTCGAGGAGATTGTCCTTGACTTGATCCTGATCAAGAAAAGGAGGGCGGTAAACAAAAAAGGAGACCTCCTTCAGGAAGCCTCCTCTTTGCGAGCGGAAATCAGAGCCCGACTTAGCGGCGGGCCTTGACGGTCTTGCCCTTGTTGAGCTCGAGGACCCTGCGCGTGTCGGCGGCGAGGTCGTGCATTTCAAGCTTGTCGTAGGAGTTCGCGATGATCTCAAGAGCGTCGTCGCGCATGGGCGTGTTCTGGAATTCGCTCACGACTCGCTGCGCGTGCTGGATGGCCGCGACATAAGCGTGTCGAACGTAGTAGTATTCTGCAACTCCAAGTTCATGCTTTGCCTGAGCCAGCACGAGCTGGTGCATGCGGCGGCGCGCTTCGGGCGCGTAGCGGCTGTCGGGGAAGCGCAGGGCGAGCTCCTTGAGGATGTCGAAGGCTTCTTGGGCGGCATTGGCGTCGCGCTCGGCAAGGTCCTGCGCGGCGAGCTTCGCGAACCAGCCGTCGTTTTCATTGAGGGTCGCAAGCGCCTTCAGGTACATGACGTAGTCGCTGTTGGCGTGGTTCGGATAGGCCTGCAGGAAGCGGTCCGCACCCTGAACGGCCTGGGCGGCGTCGCCGTCCTTCCAGTTCGCGTAGATCAGCTCGATCTGGGCCTGCTGTGCATAGGTTCCAAACGGATAGCGAGCCTCGAGCTTGGTGTAATAGTCTTTTGCATCGGTCCAGTTGCTCTCTTCAAGAGCGGCTCGGGCCTCGGTATACAATTTGTCGGCCGACCAGTCCGCCGTCGGATCCTTGTCGAGGGATTCGAGCCAGGAGCAGGAGGCGGTCGCCAGCGTGATGGCCGTCACGGCCATCAGCCTCGCGGCGAGGCGCTTATTAGGAAACTTGAAATTCATGACAAGCAGTTGCGAAAATTCTGAACTTTCGGATTATAACGACCTCCCCGATGCCGGGAACGGCGCCGATGATGACACTTTACCAAGTTTCACGGTGGAAGGGTTCTGGGGAGAACGCCTTGACAAGGTTCTCGCCACCCTGATGCCCGATGTTTCCCGAGCTCGTCTGCAGAAGCTCATCGAGGAGGGAAGCGTCGAGGTGAACGGCGAGGTCGTCCAGAAGGTGCGCCAGAAGGTCACCGAGGGCGACGAGATCTCGCTGCTCGAGGAGCCCCATCTTGACGAGGCGCTCGCCTTCACGCCCGAGGAGGACGTGGAGTTCGACGTGGTCTACGAGGACGATGCGATCGTCGTCGTCAACAAGCCCGCCGGTCTCGTCGTGCATCCGGGCGCGGGCAACCCCTGCGGCACGCTGCTCAACGGCCTGCTGTGGCGCTATCCCGAGCTCCGCGAGGTGCCCCGTGCGGGCATCGTCCACCGCCTCGACCGCGACACGACCGGCCTCATGGTCGTCGCCCGCACGCTTGCCGCCCAGACGAACCTCGTGCGCCAGCTTCAGGAGCGCACCGTCAAGCGCGAGTACTGGGCCTTCACGCTCGGCTCCGCCGCGCCCGACTTCGTTGTCGAGACGCCGATCGGCCGCGATCCGCGCAGCCGCACCCGCTTCAAGTGCTTCCCCGGCAGCACGGGCGTGCGCGCCAAGCCGGCACGCACTCGTGCCCGCTGCGTGGGCTGGAGCTCCATCGAGGGCCTGCCCGTCTCCTGGGTCGCCTGCCGCCTCGACACGGGCCGCACGCACCAGATCCGCGTCCACCTCACGAGCGAGGACCTGCCGCTCATCGGCGACCAGGTCTACCGCGGCCGCGCGCCCGGCCTCACGGTCAAGGTCGAGAACGAGCTCGACTTCCACCGCCAGGCGCTGCATGCCTCCCGCCTCGGCCTCGACCATCCGGTCACGGGCGAGTACATGGAGTGGTTCGTGCCGCCCGAGGACGACATGATCGACCTGATGGACGAACTCGGCTTCGGCCCCTGGAACGTCCCGGTCAGGGTCTTTGAGAACGAACGCCTCTGAAGCAGGCACCACAAGATATAGGAGGAAGGTCATGGAACTGACGAAACCCGGACTCGACATTCTGCAGCCCGCCTGGAAGGACCGCGCCCCGGCTTCGGTCGACGCGCTCTTCACGTGCCGCGACGGCGGCGTCTCGAGCGGCGCCTACGGCAACGCCGAAGGCATCATGGGCCTCAACGTCGCCCCGCATACGGGCGACTTCGGCGCCTGTGTGCGCATGAACCGCTCCATCGTCGCACAGCTCGTGCCGTCCGATCCCGTGTGGCTCAGGCAGGTGCACGGCACCGAGGTCGTCGACGCCGACACGGCCGAAGGCGAACCCGAGGCCGATGCCTCCGTCTCCACGAAGCCGGGCGTCGTCTGCACGGTCATGACCGCCGACTGCTTGCCCGTGCTCCTCGCCAACCGTGAGGGCACGGTCGTCGCCGCCGTCCATGCGGGCTGGAAGAGCCTTGCCGCCGGCATCATCGGGAAGACGATCCGCGTCATGCGCGAACGCGCCCCCGAAAGCACGGGTTTCGTCGCCTGGCTCGCCCCGCGCATCGGTCCCGAGGCCTTCGAGGTCGGCCCGGACGTTCGCGAGGCGATGCTCGCCGGTCTCCCCGAAGCCGACCGCGCCTTCACGCAGGGCGAAGGCGACCGCCTGATGTGCGACCTCGCCTTGCTCGCAAAAATGGCGCTCGCCGCCGAGGGCGTCTCCGAGGACGACGTCTTCGACTGCGGCCTCTCCACCTATTCGCATCCGCGCCGCTTCTACAGCTTCCGCCGTGGCGGCGAGAAGTCCGGCCGCCACGCCGCGATGATCTGGATCAAGCCCGAAGAGGCCTGATCTCCCGGTCCCGCCGAACAACCGCTTTTACAGGTTCAGACTCCCATGTCCCACAAGATTCCCGTCGTCGGCTTCGTTTCCCTCGGCTGCCCCAAGGCCCTCGTCGATACGGAGCGGATCGTCACCGAGCTCCGCGCCCGAGGCTACCGCATCGGCACGAGCTACCACGACGCCGACATCGTGATCGTCAACACCTGCGGCTTCGTCAACGAGGCCGTCAGGGAAAGCCTTGACGCTATCACTGAGGCGCTCGCCGAAAACGGCCGCGTCATCGTCTGCGGCTGCCTCGGCGGCCGCAAGGAGGCCGACGGCAGCAACTACGTGTTGAACCACTGCCCGAAGGTGCTCGGCGTCACGGGCCCCGACTCCGTCGACGACGTCATCGCGATGGTCGAGACCCATCTGCCGCGTCCCCACGAGCCCTGGGGCGATCTGGTGCCCGCCTGCGGCGTGCGCCTCACGCCCAAGCACTACGCCTATCTCAAGATCAGCGAGGGGTGCAATCACCACTGCACGTTCTGCGTCATTCCGAATCTGCGCGGCGGCCTCGTGAGCCGTCCTGCGGGCGAAGTGATCCGCGAGGCCCGCAACCTCGTCGACGCGGGCGTCAAGGAGCTCCTCGTCATCAGCCAGGACACGGCCGCCTACGGCGTCGACCGCCGCTACGCGCTCGACCTGCGCGCCAACCCGCCGCTGCGCACGCATCTGCTCGACCTCTGCAGGGGTCTGGGCGAGCTCGGCGTCTGGACGCGCCTGCACTACGTCTATCCGTATCCGTCCGTCGACGAGATCGTGCCGCTCATGGCCGAGGGCCTGATCCTGCCGTATCTCGACGTGCCGTTCCAGCATGCGCACCCGCGCGTGCTCAAGGCCATGAAGCGCCCCGCGAGCGCCGAGAAGAACCTCGAGCGCATTGCCGCCTGGCGCGCGGTCTGCCCCGACATCACGATCCGCTCGACCTTCATCGCGGGCTTCCCCGGCGAGACCGAAGAGGAGTTCGAGTACCTGCTCGACTTCCTGCGCGAGGCCAGGCTTGACCGCGTGGGTTGCTTCGCCTACTCGCCCGTCGAGGGCGCCCAGGCCAACCGGCTCCCCGGTGCGCTACCCGACGAGGTTCGCGAGGAGCGCCGCAACCGCTTCATGGAGGTTCAGGCCGAGATCTCGGCCGAGAAGCTCCGCGCCAAGATCGGCACCGTCGAGGAGGTCATCATCGACGAGTACGACGACGAGGCAGGTCTTGCCATCGGTCGCACGAAGGCCGACTCTCCCGAGATCGACGGCAAGTGCTATGTCGAGACCCTCACGCCCTACAAGCCGGGCGACTTCGTGAAGGTCCGCATCACGGGCAGCGAGGAGTACGACCTCGTGGGCACGCCCGAAGACGAGGTTCAGACGAGCTGATTCGTCCGAAACGCATCACGCAGAAGGCTTCGAGAGCCCAGGAAACAGGCGCTCTCGAAGCCTTCGTCGTTTTCGGAAGACGGGCGCGGAAAAAAGTGAATACATCTTTCGGCGAAAATTGGAAGTAGTCGCCCGAAGGGGCGCGAAAACTTCAATACAATGTCCGTTCCTTTGATTCCGCCGTTTCAGGTCAGGCTCCTCCGAGCCAGAAGCTGCGGCCGGTTTGGAAAACGACGCCTCGTCCGAGGACGCTTTCCAAACGGGCCTCGCCCACAGTTATTCAAACATTCCGGAGCTTCCCATGACCGACAACAGCGCACTGCGTCCCGACGCACTCACCCCGAAGGAAATCACCGAAAAGGTGCTCGGCCTCGGGGTAACCAAAAGCAGCATGGATCTGCGCACCCAGCTGCCCCTCACCGTACTCGCCGGCTTCTATATCGGGCTCGGCGGGCTCTTCTGCACGCTCTTCATGAGCGACTCCACGCTTCCCTTCGCAGTGCAGAAGTTCATGGGCGGTGCCGTCTTCTCGCTCGGCCTCTACCTCGTGCTCGTCGCAGGTGCCGAGCTCTACACGGGCAATACCATGCTCGCGGGTGCGGCCGTCGACGGCCGCATCAGCTGGGGCGCGGCGGTCATGAACTGGGTGCGCGTCTGGCTCGGCAACTTCGTCGGGGCCCTCGCGCTCGTCACGCTCGTCTACTTCGCGCACGTGGCCGACACGGGTCCCATGGCCAAAGGCATGATGAGCATCGCCGTCGGCAAGCTTTCCGCCGACTGGACGACGATCATGATCAAGGGCATCCTCTGCAACCTGCTCGTGTGCCTCGGCGTCTGGGTGGGCTATGCGGGCCGCACCGTCGTCGACAAGGCCGTGGGCGTCGTGCTTCCCGTCTCCGCCTTCGTGGCGCTGGGCTTCGAGCACTGCGTGGCGAACATGTACTTCCTGCCGCTCGCCTTCGTCCTCAAGCTTTCGGGCTACGCGCCCGAGGGCGTGCCGCTCGACGTGATCACGATCGAGAACATCGTCAAGAACCTCTCGGCCGCCACGGTCGGCAACACCATCGCGGGTGTCGTTCTCGTCCTCATGTACTGGGCCGCCTTCAGAAAGCGCGCCTGAGCATCCTGAAACGGCTTCCCGAAGCCGCCGTCGCCCGCGGGCACGGCGGCTTTTTTTCAGGCCTGAAGCGGGTGCCGCACGGGCTCGCCCTGCGGAAAATGCGTATTTCCGCTCGCACGGTTCCATGCGGTATCATCAACAGGTTATTCATGACTCCGCGAAACGCCCGACGGGCTTCGCGGGCCTGTTCGGAATTGACTGATGTTCAGAAAAAGCATGCTGGCGGGCGCAACGGCGCTTGCAATCCTCGGCTTCGCCGTTTCGGCGCAGGCCGTCTCGCTCGGCGACCTGACTGTCGAAAGCAAGCCGGGTGAGCCCCTTGAGGCCCTGTTGGAGATCAACGACCTCGATCTGACGATCTCTCCGCTTCTCGTTCGCGTGGCGCCTCCCGCCACCTACCTGCGCGAAGGCGTGAACTGGCCCTCCCAGGTTCAGGACCTCAAGCTTGCACGCGACGGCAGCAACGGCACCGTGCGCCTGCGCCTCTACGGCGAGCAGGCCCTTCAGTCAGGCAGCTTCCCGCTTCTCATGGAGATGAACGCAGGCGGCACCGTCACCGTCCGCGCCTATGAAGTGCAGACGAAGGACGGCGCATTCGTCGTGACGCCTTCCGCTGAACGCACCACCGTCAAGGGCGAGCCTCGCCGCGTCTCCCCCGAGCCGCTCGTCGTGCCCGGGGAGCCTGAGGCCGCTCAGGACAATCAGGAGGCGAAGAAGGAAGGCAAGTCCGGGACGAAGTCCGAATCCAAGGCCGAATCCGGAGTCGCAGCGCCCGCCGTGAAGACGGCCGCCGCCCCGAAGAAGGAAGTCTCCGACGCCTCTGCCGAGAAGCAGGGGAAGGTCCGCCGCAAGGGCCGCTATGCGCCCAACGTCGTCAAGGAATACGTGGCGCTCAACGGTTTCGACGCCTCGCAGCCCTTCCACGTGCAGCAGGACATGACCCTCTGGTCCGTCGCCTCGCTCTACTGGCCGAGCTACCGAGGCGCCACGCTCGAGCAGCTCGTCATTGCATTCCGAAACCTCAACCGCACCGCCTTCGAGGAAGGCGATCCGGGCAGGCTCGAGGCCCGTTCCGTCCTCAATCCGCCGACGCTCGAGGAGGTCCTCGCCATTGATCCCGTCGCCGCCTTCCACGAAGTGCACGGACAGGACACGGCCATTCCCGGTCCCACGCAGAATCTGATCGACGCCCAGCGTCTCTCCGGCGAGGCCGCCGCCAAGGTGGCCGACGCACAGGACCGCGAGCGCACCGCAGGCAAGGCCCCCGAGGTCGTCGCCGAGGCGGGCCAGCAGGCCCTTGAGGAGGAGAAGGCCGAGGCCGTCAGGGAAGAGGCCGAAGCCGCCGAGGCGCGTGCCCAAGCAAAGGCCGCCGAAGAGGCCGCGGAGAAGGCTGCGGCCGCTGAAAAGCCCGCCGAGTCCGCCAAGCCGGCAGAGCCCGCCACCGATGTGCCCAAGGCCGAGCCCGTCAAGACCGAGGCGCCCGCCCGGCCGGCTGATGCCGCAGGCTCCGGCGGCACGAACAACTTGCTCCTCTGGGGCGTCGGCGCCCTCGTTCTGGCGCTTCTCGCCTTCCTCGGCCTTCGCTCGCGCAAGCGTGAGGAAGATCCCGTCGAGGAGAAGAAGCCCGTTGCCGTCCAGATTCAGAAGGATGTCCCGCCAACCTCCGAAGCCCAGCTCAAGGCCGTCAGCACGACTGTTGACGAAGCCGTGAAGAACGGCACGACCGCCGGCGCCATGGGCGCGGGCGCGATGGCCTACGCCATGGCGCAGAAGAACGAGACCCGGAATTCCGAAAAGGCTCTGAAGTCCGAAGGAACCGGGGCCCCGGCTGACCAGCCGTGGCTCGAGCCCGATGACGACGAGCTGCCGCCGCTTGACGAAGAGGAGAAGGGCCCCGTGCTCGGCGCCTCCAGGCAGGCTGCCGCCGTTCTCGAGGGCGTCTCGCTCGAGCTTGACGATGCGGTCGCCCCCGCTCAGACTTCCGCCCCCGCCGCCGCTCCTGCAGCTGCCACGCCTGCTCCCGCGGAGCAGAAGCCCGCAGAACAGCCCGAGCCCGCGGAACCCGAAACCGACAAGGAACGTGCGCTTGCCAAGGCGCTTGACGCCAAGCTCAAGCTCGCCACGAGCTTCGTGAGCCTCGGCGCAGTGGACGAGGCCCTCGAGCTTCTCCAGGAAGTGAAGCGCCGCGGCGGCGACGAGCTTCGCCATCGCGCCGAAGTCCTTGAAGAACGCATCAAGACTCAGACGGATCCGAAGTGAAGATAGCGCTTGGCATTGAATATCGCGGCACGGGCTTCAACGGTTGGCAGATCCAGCCCGACTGCCCGTCCGTGCAGCAGGCGCTTGAGGATGCGCTTGAGACCTTCCTGCAGGTGAAGACGCCGACGATGTGCGCGGGTCGCACGGATACGGGCGTGCACGCCATGCAGCAGGTGGTGAGCATTGAGACGCAGGCCGACCGCCCCGAGCGCAGCTGGGTGCGCGGCCTCAACACGTACCTGCCGCCCGGCGTCGCCGTGCGCTGGGCAAGGCGCGTCGACGACGACTTCCACGCGCGCTTCTCCGCACGCTCGCGCACCTACGAGTACTGGATTTACAACGATCCCGTGCGCTCTCCCATTCTCGACGATCTGACGGGCTGGGTCTTCCGCCCGCTCGACGTCGAGCGCATGCGCGAGGGTGCCGCCTGCCTCGTGGGCGAGCACGACTTCACGAGCTTCCGCGCCTCCGAGTGCCAGGCCTCGGGTCCCGTGCGTACGATCCGCCGCCTCGAGCTTGAGCGCCGCGGCCGCCTCATCGGCGTGCGCATCGAGGCCAATGCCTTCCTGCAGCACATGGTGCGCAACATCGTGGGCACGCTCATCTACGTGGGCACGGGCCGCGAGAAGCCCGAGTGGGTCGAGGAGGTCCTCAAGGCGCGCAGCCGCGCCGCGGCCGCGCCCACCTTCAGCCCGAACGGCCTATACCTGATGGGCGTGGGCTACGAGGATCCGTCCATCCCCGCCGCGGGGCCGAGTCCCTTCGGCTGGGAGGATCCCGAGCATCCTTCCGCTAATCCGTGAAGCCGATGCGGGGCGCGCCTTTGGGATTCCTCCCGGGCGATATAATTGGCGCAGTTTTGAAACGGTCCGTCCCCGCCGTCGCACGGCAGGGAGCGGACGAACCTGAAATGAAGAGCTTATGAGCTGGATTACGCACATTCTCCCCAAGATCAAGCGCGAGGACGACAACGAGCGCAAGCCGAGTCCGATTCCCGAAGGCGTCTGGACCAAGTGTCCGGGCTGCGAGCAGCCGCTTTACACGGAAGAGCTCCGCGCCAGCCTTCAGGTCTGCCCGAAGTGCGGCTACCATCACCGCATCGGCGCCCGCCAGCGCCTTCTCGCCTTCCTTGATCCCGAGAGCGCCGTCGAAATCGCCGCCAACGTGCGCAGCGTGGACCCGCTCGGCTTCGTCGACAGCAAGCCGTATCCGAAGCGCATCGCCGCGGCCGAGGCGGCCTCGGGCGAAACCGACGCGCTCATCGCGATGTCGGGTACGTTGCGCAGCCAGCCGATCGTCGCGACGGCCTTTGAGTTCCGCTTCCAGGCGGGCTCCATGGGCAGCGTCGTCGGCGAGCGCTTCTCCCGCGCCGTCGACGAGGCGATCCGCCTGCACGCGCCCTTCGTGTGCTTCGCGGCTTCGGGTGGCGCCCGCATGCAGGAGGGCCTTCTCTCCCTCATGCAGATGGCCAAGACGACGGCCGCCATCACGCGTCTGCACAAGGCCGGGCTCCCCTTCATTTCGGTGCTCACCGACCCGACGATGGGCGGCGTCTCCGCCTCGTTCGCTTTCATGGGCGACGTCGTGATCGCCGAACCCAAGGCCCTCGTGGGCTTTGCGGGCCCGCGCGTCATCGAGCAGACCGTGCGTGAAAAGCTCCCCGAGGGCTTCCAGCGCGCCGAGTTCCTGCTTGCCAAGGGCCAGATCGACATGATCGTCGACCGCCGCGAGATGCGCTCGCGCATCTCCTGCCTCACGCAGCACCTGATGCGCAGGCCGCCCGTGGCGGGCGCCTGACGCACGGCTCTCCCGACCCGCACGCATTTTCGAGCCGCCCGAGACGAGCGCAGGACGCATCGTTCGGACGGCTTTTCCATTTTCCAGACTGGAGATTCCCTTTCATGTTTGATGCCAAGACCCTTGACGCGTGGCTCACGCACATCGAAGTGCTGCACTCGAAGCCCATCGACCTCGGACTCGATCGCATGAAGACCATAGTCGAGCGCATGGGGCTCGACTTCTCGTCCCGAACCGTCATCACCGTGGGCGGCACGAACGGCAAGGGCTCGACCTGCGCGATGCTCGAGAGCATCTACCGCTCGGCGGGCTACACGACCGGCATGCACACCTCGCCGCACCTCATCCGCCTCAACGAGCGCTGCGTCGTCAACGGGCGCGAAGTAGACGACGAACGCCTCATGGACGCCTTCCGCGCGGTCGAGAAGGCCCGCGGCGACATGACGCTCTCCTACTTCGAATACACGGCGCTCGCCATCCTCAGGATCTTCCGCGAGGACGACCTCGACGTCGTGATCCTCGAGATCGGGCTCGGCGGCCGTCTTGACGCCATCAACACGATCGACTCCAACGCCGCCGTCATCTCGACGATCGGCATCGATCACGTCGCCTTCCTCGGCGACACGCGCGAGGCGATCGGCCTCGAGAAGGCGCACATCTACCGTCCGGGTTGCCCCGCCGTCTGCGCCGACGCCGACGTGCCCGCCACGGTGAGGAATCATGTCGAGCAGATTGGCGCGAAGCGACTCTTCGCGGGCGAGGACTGGACGGTGAAGGTGAAGGAGAACGGCACGTTCACGTTCGCTCAGGGCGCGACGCTCTTCGAGGACCTGCCCGAACCCGCGCTCGCCGGCGTCAACCAGTACCGCAACGCGGGCGGCGTCCTCTCCGTCGTCGCCTCCCTGATGGACCGCGTGCCCGTCACGTTCGACGACATCCGCACGGGCCTGCGCCAGGTCCGCCTGACGGCCCGCTTCGAACTCATCACCACCAATCCCGTGCCCACCGTCATCGACGTCGGCCACAATCCGCAGGCGGCCGAGGTGCTCCTCACCAACGTCGTCCGAAGCCGCAGGCCCGGCGAACACACGATCGCCGTCTGCGGCATGCTCGCCGACAAGGACATGGCGGGCGTGACGCACATTCTTGCCGACGCCTTCGACGAATGGCACGTTGCCTCCCTCACGGGGCCGCGCGCCGCCACCGCCGCACAGCTGCACGAAGCTATGCTTACGGCGGGCGTCGAGCCCGGCCGCATCCACGAGCACGCCGACGTTGCGCAGGCGCTCGCCGCCGCGCGCGAGAGCGCCGTAAAAATTGCAGGCGGCGCAGAATCGGGCGCGGAACAGGCTGTTAGAATCATCGTATTCGGCTCCTTCGTCACCGTGACCGCCGCGCTCGAAGTCTTCGCAGGGGAAGGCATCGCTCGCTGATGTAGCGAAGGACCGGAAGACCCAACACCACCTGAGGGGCCACACGCCATGCAGTTTCCCAATCCGTTCAAAAAAGAGAAGCCGGCCGAGCAGGCCGCCGAAGCGCCCCGCATCGAGCCTCAGCTCGGAGGCGAAGGCGGAGAGCCCTCCCCCTGGGATGTCCGCGAGGATCCGCCTGCCTTCAACGTCGTGGGCGAGGAAAAGCCGCTCGTCGAGCCCGAACGCGCTGCCGAGCCCGTTCCGGAGTCCGTTCAGACTCCCGTTTACTCTCCCGCGGCGCCCGCAGCATCTGCGGACCCTGTTGCACCCGCTCCCGAGTCTGCGCCGCGCGGCTCCCTGTTCGTCGAGCCGAAGGCTCCGCAGCCTGCGGCCAAGATCGAGCCGCGCCTCGCGCCCCGCGCGGCGGATGCCGCGCCCGAGACCCGTCTCGTGATCGGCGAAATCGGCAGTGCGCCTTCGCCCGAGGCGCCGCGGCGTCCCGCGCCCGAACCCGAGGCCGCCGCGCCCGCAGGGGACGAGGAGCCGACGGGGAAGAAGCGTCTCAGGATGCCTGCGTTCGGATTCATGAAGAGGAAGGCCGCGCCGCTTTCCGACGAGGTCGAGGACGACGTGCCCGACGAGGAGATCCTTGTCCAGCGCCAACGCACCCGCTACAGGCTCGTGGGTGCCGCCGCCCTGATGCTCGGCGTCATCGTCGTCTCGCCGCTTTTGCTCGACAGGGAGCAGGACGTCAAGCCGCCCGTCTCGACCGAGATTCCGGCCGTGCCCGAAACGGCGAGGACGACGCTCAACGCCCTGCCCGGCAGTTCGGGCGACGTCGACGTGACGGCCAACGGCGCCGCCGCGGAGCAGTCCACCTCCAGAGCCAACCTTGCCAACGAGGCTCGCCAGCCCGTGAAGACGGAGCCCGCGCCCAAGGCCGAGGCCGCCAAACCCGCGCCTGCGCCCGCCGCCAGGCCCGAGCCCAAGAAGGCCGAGGAAAAGCCTGCGAAGAAGAGCTCCGCCACGGACGGCAAGGGCTTCTACGTTCAGGTGCTCGCGACGAGCAGCGAGCGCAATGCCGAAAAGCTCGTCAAGGAGCTTTCCGCCAAGGGCTATCCGGCCTACAAGGTTTCGGTGAGCCAGAAGGCGGGCACGCTCTGGCGCGTGCGCGTGGGCAACTACGCGACCCGCGACGAGGCCCGTGGCGTTCAGGGTACGCTTGTGCTCGACGGCCACACGGGCCAGCTCATCGTCGGCAACAATCCCTAGGCACCCGCCTGCGCGTAAACGCCTGAGGGGCGGGATATCCCGAACGCCCGCCCCCATTCCTGCTATAGTAACGGCTTCATCAATTCTGCAGCCTTTTTCAAGATGACTGAAATCGACTGGATCATCTGTGCCCTGCTCGTTCTTTCGACGGTGGTGGGCATCATGCGCGGCGTCATCCGCGAAGTGCTCTCGATCGTCGGCTGGGTGGCCGGCTTCATGCTGAGCATGAGCTTCGCGGGTGAAATCGCCGACCGCATTCCGCTCGATAGCATCGGCTACATTCCGCGCGTGATCATTGCGGCCGTTCTGATTCTTGTGGCCTGCCTCTTCGTCGTCGGGCTCTTCGGCTTCATTCTGCGCAAGATGCTCGAGGTGGCTGCACTCACCTTCGAGGACCGCATCCTCGGCGCGGCATTCGGCTTCGTGCGCGGCATCATCGTTGTGGCCGCCTGCGTGTTCTTCTTCGGGCTGTCGCAGTCGCTCAGCTCAAGCCGCATGTGGCAGCAGTCCGTCATGATCGGACCTGCCGAGACCGTGATCGAGTGGTCGATGCCCTACATGCCCGAGTGGATTCGGGCGCTCAGAGGCACGAAGGTGACGGGATTGTGACGAATTTCATCAAGGGGACCTTGCACATGCATGGTCCCCTTGGTCGTTTTTAGACGACTTTTTTTCTCTCAACTCTCCTCAATCACAGCCTGTCGCCGATCCCTCGTTGGTGCGGCACGGGCTAAAGGAAAAACAAGCATCATGTGCGGGATTATCGGCCTGATGTCCGACACGCCGGTCAACCAGCGTGTCTATGACGCGCTTCACCTCTTGCAGCACCGCGGCCAGGACGCCGCCGGCATTTCGACACTCGACGGCCTTCAGTTTCACTTCTTCAAGGGGCTCGGCCTCGTGCGTGACGTCTTCCGTACGCGCAACATGCGCGACCTGACGGGCAGCATCGGCATCGGCCACGTCCGCTACCCGACTCAGGGCAACGCGACGTCGCCTGACGAATGCCAGCCCTTCTACGTGAACGCGCCGTTCGGCATTGCGTTCGCGCACAACGGCAACCTGACGAACGCGGACGACCTGCGCCGCGAACTCTACGACACGGACCGCCGCCACCTCAACACGACGAGCGACTCCGAGGTTCTTCTCAACGTGCTCGCCTCCGAGCTCTCCCGCGCCACGAGCGAGGGCCGTCGGCTGACGAAGACGGCCGTCTTCGACGCAGTTCGCGCGCTGCACCGCCGTGTTCGCGGCTCCTACGCCTGCGTCGCCGTGATCGCGGGCAAGGGCATGCTCGCCTTCCGCGATCCCTGCGGCATTCGTCCGATCTGTTGGGGCTCCAACAAGCTTGAGAACGGCTTCACGGAGTACATGGTGAGCTCCGAGTCCGTGACGATGATCGGCCTGGGCTTCAAGACCGAGCGTGACCTTAAGCCGGGCGAGGCCATGTGGATCGACCTCGAGGGCAACGTCTCGTTCTCGCAGTGCGCCGACGAGCCCTCGCTTCATCCCTGCGCCTTCGAGTTCGTCTACTTCGCCCGTCCCGACTCCACGATCGACGGCATCAACGTCTACGCCGCCCGCCTGCGTCTGGGCGAGATCCTCGCCGACCACGTGAGGGAGGCCGTCGACCTCAAGGACATCGACGTCGTGATGCCGATTCCCGACAGCGCCCGCCCGTGCGCCCAGCAGCTCGCCCAGGTGCTCGGACTGCCGTATCGAGAAGGCTTCATCAAGAACCGCTACATGGGCCGCACCTTCATCATGCCCGGCCAGACGGTCCGCAAGAAGAGCGTGCGCCAGAAGCTCAACGCCATGCCCGTCGAGTTCGAGGGCAAGAGCGTCCTGCTCGTCGACGACTCCATCGTGCGCGGCACGACCATGACTGAAATCGTGCGCATGGCCCGCGAGGCCGGCGCCGTCAAGGTCTTCGTGGCCTCGTCCGCCCCTCGCGTCATGTTCCCGAACGTCTACGGCATCGACATGCCGACGCGCTCCGAACTGCTCTGCGGCGACGGCAAGAGCGCCGAGGAGGTCGCGAAGATCCTCGGTGCCGACGCCGTGATCTACCCGCCCGTCGAAGACCTCAACAAAGTGCTCTGCGACATGAACCCGTCGGTCGAGTCCTTCGACTGCTCGTGCTTCGACGGTCGCTACGTCACGGGCGACATCACGCCCGAATACCTTGACGCACTTGACGCGAAGGCCGTGGCCGCCAAGACCGCGGTGAAGGCGGCGGGCGCCGACGACTGAAGCAGCCCGAGCCTGCGCTAAAATCGGCACGCATCCGGCACGCACGGAGCGTGCCGATTCTTCATGACAACCACATTCAGGAGGTCCGACATGCACGACCGCAATTCCGAAGGCTTCTCGACCATCACTCCCGAGGAGGCCAGCGCTATGATGGACGACGGCGACGTCGTCATCCTCGACGTGCGCGAGCCCTCGGAGTTCGCCACGGGCCACGTGCCCGGCGCCATCAACGTCCCTCTGGGCGAAATCCGCATGGGCCGCACGCTTCCCGAATGCCCCGATCTCGACAAGACAGTCCTCATCTACTGCCGCTCGGGCCGACGCAGCGACATCGGCGGCAGGATCATGGCGGCGAGCGGCTACCGCGACGTGCGCAACTTCCTCGGCGTCATCCAGTGGCCCTACGAGCTCGTGCGCTGAACGCCGCCTTCGAAATCCGAGGGCCGGCGGATTCGGATTGCAACATCGGGCAGGGGATAATTCCTATACGAAAATCTATATTTGGGTGTAAAATTTTCTACAAATGAGCCGCCTCTCCTCAGCCCTGAGGCGGATGACGTTTGGAGAAGTCCCGATGGCCCGAACTCTGTACCGGAAGATTCTCGACAAGCACGTGGTGCGCGCGATCGACGCGAACACCGTGCTGCTCTATGTCGATCTGCATTTTGCGAACGAATACACGAGCCCGCAGGCGTTTGCGGGCCTCGTCGAGCGAGGCGTGAAGGCGCCCGTTCCCGACGCGCACCTCTGCGTCGTGGACCACATCATTCCGAGCGCGGACGTCACGCCGCGCGTCATTGCCGACGCGGCCTCGCTGCGTCAGGCCGAAACGCTCGAGGCCAACTGCCGCCGCAACGGCATCGACGCCTTCTACGGCGCGAACGACCCACATCAGGGCATCGAGCACGTCGTGGTGGCCGAGCAGGGACTGGTGCGTCCCGGCATGGTCGTCATCTGCGGCGACAGTCACACCACGACCCACGGGGCGCTCGGCGCCCTCGGATTCGGGATCGGGACCTCTGAAATCGAGCACATTCTCGCGACGCAGACGCTCGTCTATCGTCTGGCGAAGACGATGCTGATCCGCATCGACGGCGTGCTGCCCGAGGGCAGCACGGCCAAGGATCTGGCGCTCACGGTGCTTCGCACGATAAGCGCCCGTGGTGCGCTCGGTCACGTGGTCGAGTATCAGGGCAGCGCGGTCGACGCGCTTTCGATCGAGGGCCGCATGACGCTCTGCAACCTCACGGTCGAGGCGGGCGCCCGAGGCGCCCTGATCGCGCCCGACGAGAAGACGACTGCGTGGGTCGAGGCCCATGTGCCCGATCTTGCGGGAGAGGAGCTTGAGGCCGCCCGCAGCTTCTGGCGGACGCTCGCGCCCGACGAAGGCGCCGTCTACGACCGCACGGTGACGATCGACGCTTCGAGCGTCAGGCCGATGGTCACCTGGGGCACAAGTCCCGACCAGTGCACGGCGATTGACGAGCCGATTCCCGAACCCGAATCCTTCGCGGATCCGATTGCGCGCGCAGCCGCCCGTCGCGGGCTCGCCTATCAGGGACTTGAGCCCGGCATGACGATGGAAGACGTTCCCGTGCAGCACGTCTTCATCGGCTCCTGCACCAATGCGCGTCTGGCGGACCTTCGCGCCGCAGCCGGGATCCTCCGGGGGCGGCATGTGGCGCCGGGCGTCCGCGCACAGGTGGTGCCGGGTTCCATGGAGGTGCGCCGCCAGGCGGAAGAGGAGGGCATCGCGCAGATCTTCCGCGACGCGGGCTTCGAGTGGCGCAAGAGCGGCTGTTCGCTCTGCCTCTGCATGAACGACGACATTCTGGAGGCGGGCGTGCGCTGCGCCTCCACCACGAACCGCAACTTCGAGGGCCGTCAGGGGCGAGGCGCCCGCACGCACCTCGTGAGCCCGCAGATGGCCGCAGCCGCGGCCGTGACGGGCAGGTTCACCGACTGGCGCCGTCTTTGAGAAGGAGCATCAACATGGAAAAGCTGACCTCGCTCACGGCCGTCGCCGCACCGCTTCCGATCGACAACTGCGACACCGACCAGATCATGCCCAAGCAGTTCCTGCGCGGCATCGACAAGTCGGGGCTCGCCCGCGGTGTCTTCTTCAATATGCGCTGCAATCCCGACGGCTCACCCAGAGCCGACTGCGTCTTCAACAGGCCCGGGTTCGAAAAGACCGCGATCATCTGCGTGGGTCCGAACTTCGGTTGCGGTTCGAGCCGCGAGCACGCCGTCTGGGGCTTGATGCAGATGGGCATACGAGCCGTCATCGCATCGGGCTTCGGCGAGATCTTCTACTCGAACTGCTTCAACAACGGTCTCCTCGCCTGCCGCGTCAGTCCCGAGGACGCGGCGGCGATCATGACCGCGCTCTCCGACACGACGCCCGTCGAGCTCACGGTCGACCTGGTCGCGCAGGAAATTCGTGCGGGCGACGGCGTCTGGTCCTTCGAGGTCGCGCCGAGGCACCGCACCATGCTCATGGAAGGCCTCGACATGACCGCCGCCACGCTGCGCGACATGGACGAGATCGAGCGCTTCCGAGCCGCGCACGAGGCCGAGTTCCCCTGGATGACGGGTCTCGCGGGCAAGGCGAAGCGAAGGCTTGAAGGCCGCTGACCAGCACGGGGTCCATGCACAGGACCGGGATCCGCTCCCGGTCTTTTTTCACTCATGCTGATTCGTTTCCCCATGGCTTGCCCGGGGTTGGTCTGGCGATCGGATCACCGAGCACGTGAACCGAGGTTGACGGCGCCGTCATGCATGTCCATCATTCGGTTGGGAGATTCATTGATCAACCTTCCTGAACTTTTCGACAAGGTTCCTGAAAAAGTGGTCGACTCGCGGCAGTTTCGCCGGCGCTGATCATTGCTGACACTCTGATCCTGTCGAGCTCCACATGGAGCATCTTGAGTCCCCTACAAAGACACTCGCCTCTTGCCCTGATTACGCTCCATCGTCTGCTGCCTCTCCACAATCAGATCCTCAGCCTTTTTCAAGCATGCTTGAGCTTGCGACCAACTGCTCGGATGTCGCACCAAGAAGAGAATGCTTCTTGGACAGCTGTGATGCCAAACGCCGATTTTCAAAGGACACTGTTGCAATCCAACCACAACCATCAAAAAAGGTTTACGTGTATAGACAACTTTTGCGTATCTTTTGAGATCTCGTCGAAAGGATTGTGCTGTAGGCTATTTCGTGTAGTTGTCAATTGCTCGATAAAGCGATATTAGGGTTTCTACCTCCCTATGAGACCATCTTAATCCTCAAAACTCTCCTTGAAGGCTTTCTTCAATCCCGATTTAAGTCGTTTCACTGTTTTGAGGTAACTGTAATGAATTCGACATTCAAAGTTGTTTTCAATAAGGTTCGCGGAGCCTTGATGGTTGTCAATGAAGTAACTTCGTCAGTGCAGTCTGGCAAGACTGCAGCTGTGACAGTTGCGGCCATTGGCGCGATGGCAGCGGGCTCGGCGCTTGCTGCTGATCTTGGTCATTTCACCGAGGCCGACAGCGGAAAGACATTTGTTGTTAAGAACTATCTTGGAAATAACCTTGGTCGTTGGGACGGCAGGGATATTACGCTGGATGGACAAACCGATGTGACCATTCAGTCGTCCGGCATGACCTTTGGCAAGGTCATTGGTAAGGACGCGACCATCAATTTTGTCAATGATCGTGCCGATGGTATGTCAACCGGTCTCCTCATCGACGGCAAAATTGATCCCGTGCATACGTATTCGACGGGTCCGATGACGGTCAAGGTCAAAAAGATGACCGTGACCAACAACATTGCTGATGATTCTCAGTATGGTATTTGGGCGCAAAATACCGATAAGAGCGGTGTAAACCTTTCCGTTGATGCGGAAACGGTAGAAATTACTGCGATTAACCATGCGGTTTCTTTGCATTCCGGTGCTGTAGCCGAATTTAAGAACATCAAGTCTTTGACGGCAACGGCAGACAGAAATGCCTTCCGTGCTGTAGGTGGCAGTTCGATAACGCTTGACGCTGTTGATGGTGCTCAGATCGCCCTGATCGGCGGCAAAAAGGGCGACGGTATCTGTGTCTATGATTCTGACAGCACAATCACCATTAACAATGCCAACGGTACGAACAGCGTCAGTTCTGTGTCGAACAAGGGTAATCTGACGGTTTTGGGTGAAACGACGGTCAATGGCAACTTTGTCAATGAGAACAAGTTTGTTGGCTCCAACCTGACTGTTAAGGGCGATTTCAAGAACTCCCAGAAGGCTGACTTTCACGTTAAGTCATTGACGATCTCTCATCCTGCTTGGGCTGGTGCTTCTAGTTACGAACTTCAGGGTACGATCAAAGCAGACGAAAAGATCGTCTTCAATGTTGGTACCTTTGAGGCTGTTGAAATCGGTGCCGCTCTTTCTACCAAGAAGCTGGAAATCCAAAGCGGTACTGCCCCCACGGCTCCCATCATTGCTTCCAATGACGCTCTGTCTAATGTCGGAGAAATTCTGATTCAGACGGAGGGTGTAAAGACTGGCCTCATTGTTAAAGAAGGAGTTGACGTAGATTTCGGCAAGCCTTTGACCATGGCCGGTGAAGGAGATGCCCGAATTCAAATCCGAGAGGATGCATCGTTCACTGTTGACACACTCACTTCTTCTGCTAAGAATGCCAAGCTTCAGATTGACAATCCCAGCGGTTCTTTGACGGCCCGTACGATCGATGTTCAGAAGGGCAGCATGAATCTCGAGGTGCTGAAACAGGTGGTGAAGACGAGGGCGGCATCAGCTTCTTCAGCCGAACAGGCGACCTTCAATCTTGGGACTGTTAATGTTGCTGACGGCGCCAGGTTTAGCGCTTCCGTCTATGACGATGCACAGCCCGACATCAAGATCAATGGCATCGACGGCAATTTGAACATCAATTTGGGCTCCAATGCAGTGGCAGACCTTGGCGGCGTCAAGAACAACAACTGGCGTTCTGACAAGATCCAGATCAATGCGGATGCCATTACGGTAAGCGTCAATGACCTGGAAAACCCCGGCAATGTATTCTTGACCGAGCAAGGTACGGACCTCACCAAAACGACAGTTAAGGTTGTTGCTGACGGATCGCTCAATTCCGGTGACAGCAAGGCTGACCTCGAAAAGTTGGCCGGTGTTGTTGCTCTGACCAGCAATACCGGTGACAAGGACGAGTCCGGCGCCGATGTGCCTGCGGCCAAGAAGGAGGCTGCCGGCACTAAGTTGGAAATCGGTGAAGGCATGTATGGCGGCGCCGCATCTGCTGTGGTTGGTTCCGATGGTGCTCTTAGTGAAGTCGCAGTGAAGACCAATTCGGTGATGTCTAATGTATTGGATCTTACGTCCGGTGTTACGCTGTCTGTGAATCGTATGCTCATGAATGACGTTCGCAAGCGTATGGGTGATCTTCGTTCTTCTGCCGGTACACATGGCTTTTGGGCTCGTTATGACGGTGGCCGACTTTCCGGCGACCACAGCTTCAAGAACGACTTCTCCACGATTCAGGTTGGTGCTGATACGGTTCCTGTTCCAGATGCTCCGCGCTTCGGCGTTGCATTTGCCTATACAACGTCTGATGCTGATATGAATCGCGGCAGCGCAGACATGGATGCTTTCAGTCTTGCCTTCTACGGCACGAAGATGTACGACAACGGCGCATTCTTCGATGTGATTGCTCGTATGGCTTCGGTGGATGCGGATGTCACTATTGACGGCAACAAGAAGGGGGCCATGGATAACGTGGCTGCCAGCCTTTCCAGTGAACTTGGTTGGCGTTTTGAAGTGACTGATCAGTTCTATGTCGAACCTCAGGCCGAGGTGACGTATACCTACGTCAATTCTGAGAATTTGAAACTCTCTGACGGTACATCCTACAAGTTTGATTCCGTCACCAGCCTGATTGGACGTGCAGGCATGGCTGTTGGTTTCAAGTGCCCGAAGAATCTTGGCGATGTTTACATTCGCGCTTCTGCCGTTCATGAATTCATGGGCGACGAAACTGTTCGAGGCGGCGTCTCCAAGTACGAGATCGATGGAAAGAAGACATGGATTGAGTATGGCCTTGGTGCCAACTTCAATGTCAATGACAATACGTATGTTTGGGCGGACGTTGAACGCACCGACGGCGGGCTCTTTGACGAAGATTGGCGTGCTACAGTCGGTGTTCGTTTCGCTTTCTAACAACGATCATCAACTTATCCCTTTTGGGCTTTGACGCGCAAGAGTTGAAGCTTGAGAAAACAACGCCCGGTTACTTTGGTGAGTGATCGGGCGTTCACGTTCAAGCGCAACGCCACGCAGCCGAAATTTTCAACGGGCCATCGCCAGTAGTCCTGATTTCGAAATCATCAAAACCGATAACTAGAAGTGATCTGTGTTGTGAGAATTCTCAAAACACGTGAACAGCGTTTCTCATGTACGTGAACGATTTTCTTAACTACGTGAACAGGTGGCCGACGGGACGATTCTTAAACACGTGAACAGGGATTCCTAAACACGTGAACAGTTGAGGCATAGCAATAGATAATCAAAAGGTTCCTATCAATATAGGGAGCCTTAAATGAGTAGGAAAATTGCTATGACTACCGTGAGAACGGTACTGAACCTGCTGAGTCACGGACTCAGCTACAAAATAATCGCCTCTTCGCATTGTTACGTGCTAAGTGTACCCCTTAAGAGGTAGCGGTCGTCTCCTTGGCTTGGCCCTTTTTTACGCGGTTGAGGAGGACCGTAGCATACAGCTGATGAAAAGCCAGCTGCTGCGCTCCCGTCCCGCCCGCGCGAAGCGCTCCCTAAGCGCTGCCCGGCTACCGTCGCCTGACGGGTCAAGGGGGCGAGGCATTTAATGGGGTGGCCGTTCGTAGAACGGACGGGGCTCCCCGTTCATTGCCGAAGAACCCTTGACGCGCTATCTGTTGCGCCATAATCGTGGGCTTGCCCACCCACAGCATGTGGGCGGGTTGCCCAGCGGCGAGCGCAAGAATATACGTTGATCAGACATACCTCTTTAGGGGTGCATTAACACGTAAATTTACGAAGTGCCATTTTTATAGATGCGTTCGCCCTGTGGTAGCGCCTCGTGCACGAGGCGCCCCGACATCCCGAGCAGTTGATGATCGACATCATTCCCAGGGTCTACCGGAAGAAGTGCGTCGAGACCAGGCAGGTCGTCGAGGCGACGCTCCTCTCCGAGGAGGCTGCGCTTCATCTCGAGGGCGTTCCGGGCAGCCCCGCCCAGCGCATCACGCGCCGCTATCTCGACGCCAAGGGACACGCGATCCTCACGACCATCTCGACGCATCCCGTCGACCGCTACGCCTTCAACCTCAACGTGCAGATCGATCCCGAGGACGGAAGGACCTCGTTCACGACAGACGGACTATGAGTCGGTCTGCTCCGTACCCGGCACCCAATGAAGACGGCCGCTCCTTCATCACGAAGGAGCGGCCGTTTTTTTGGGAAGCGGGCCTGAGGTTCAGACCTGATTGCGGATTGGGATGTCCTACGGTTGCCTGACGGTCACGGTCCTGTGAGACCTGCGGCCGAGGTCATCGACCGCGCTCACGCGGTGCGTCCCCGGCTCGGGCTGCCAGACGACGGAGCCGCCCGCACCCGAGGCGCCGATGAAGCGGTCGTCGGCGAACCAGTAGACGATCTTTGCGTCAGGGGCGAGGCTGGCCCTGAGTACGATGCCCGCCTGCTTCGGGCCTGCCGTGCCCGTGTAGTAGCGCGTGCCTGCGCGCGGGCTCAGGATGGCGGGCGGGGTGCCCGAGACGGCGCCTTCGGGCCTGCATTCGGGCTTCCAGTCGGGAATGGGCGTCTTGACGATGCCCGCCTCGAGGAAGCGCTGCTGGTATTCGGAGGGCCAGGATTCGACGAAGACGCGCCTGACGCCGTCGCCTTCCTCGCAGGCTCTCAGTCCCGTGGCCTCGTCGACGAGGATTTCCTTCAGAAAGCCCGTGTCGCGGATGGGACTCACGCCGGGAATGAACCAGGCGTCGACCGTGTCGGTGCAGCGCACGCGGCCCTGCGCGTCGGTCGCAAGGTCGCCCGTCGAGCGGCAGACGGGCTCGGACCTGACGCCTGCGGGCTGTTCGTCGAAGCGCTTTACGTCCCGGGCGGACATGGCGAACTCGCGGTCCGTGAGAAGGCGCACGGCGGCGCTCCTGAAGACGGGCTGCGCGACGAGCGCACCCTGCAGCCAAGGATCGGGCCTGCCGTTGAAGTTGCCGAGCCACACGACGATGATGTAGCGGCCCGCATAGCCTGCGGTCCAGGCGTCGCGGAAGCCGTTCGAGGTGCCCGTCTTCCAGAGGAGAGGAACGGACACGCCCTCGACCTTGAGGGCCTCTCCGCCCTCGGCGAGCATGCGGCGCACGATCCAGGCGGATTCAGGCGAGAGCATCTGTCTGGCGGCCGCGGGCTCCTCGTCGGGAAGTCGCACGAGCGGACGCAGAAGGCCGCCGTTGCCGAGCGTGCCGTAGAGCCTTGCAAGGTCCTCGGCGCTCGATTCGGCGCCGCCCAGCACGATCGAGAGGCCGTAGTGCTCGCGCGGATGTTTCATCGGAACGCCGGCCTCGCGCAGGAAGTCGTAGAGGTCGGGCCTTATCTCGGAGGCGAGCGTCACGGCGGGCACGTTGCGCGAGTCGTTGAGGGCCTCGACGGCGGGAAGCGGTCCGCGGAAGCGCCTGTCGGCGTTGCCGGGCTGGTAGCCGCGGAAGCTTCGCTGCGAGTCGAGAAGGACGGTGCGCGAGTGGATGAGGCCCTGGTCGAGCGCGAGGCCGTAGACGAAGGGCTTGAGCGTGGAGCCGGGGCTTCTCGCCGCGCGGGTGCCGTCGACTTCGCCCGCAATGGCGCTGTTGAAGAAATCGATGCTGCCCACCTGGGCGAGGACGGACATGTCGCGCGAGTCGACGACGAGCATCGCGCCGTTTTCAATGCCGTAGGGGCGAAGCCGAGCGACGTTTTCGGAGAGGATCTTCTCCATCGACTCTTGAAGCGGCAGGCTCAGCGTGGTCTTGAGGACGGGATCGGGACGCGTGCCCTCGACGAGGCGCGTGAAGTGCGGGGCCTCGAAGGGAAGTGCTCGCGTGCCCCTCACCTTGAGGGGACCCTCTACGACGGGACGCAGGCGCTCGCTTACGAACCCGCCGTCGATCGCCTTCTTGCCCACGGCAAGGCGCGCGCGGTCGAAGTCGGGACCCGTGACGGGATGGCGCTTGACGGGGTTCTGGGGCACGACGGAGAGCGCGATCGACTCGGCGGCGGTGAGCTGCGAGGCGTGCTTGCCGAAATAGACGAGCGAGGCGGCCTCGATGCCCTCGACGTTCCCGCCATAGGGCGTCAGGGTCAGATAGGCCGTGAGGATCTCGTCCTTGGTGTAGTGCATGTCGTAGCGCAGCGCCCAGAGCATCTGCTCGAGCTTGCCGCGCCAGCTGCGGGTGTCGAGTCCCTGAAGCCTGCGGGCGAGCTGCATGGTGATGGTCGAACCGCCGATGCGGCGGGTGCCCGTGAGGGTGGACCAGGCGGCTCGGCCAATCGAGAGGGGATTTACGCCGGGATGCGAGTGGAAGAAGCGGTCCTCGTAGCGCACGACCGCGTCAAGCGCCTCGCGCGACACCGCGCCCTGGAGGACGGGGAGCCTGTAGGCGCCGTCCTCGGAGAGCGTGAGGTGAAGGAGGCGGCCGTCGCGGTCGGTGACGGCCTGGGACCAGTGGGTGTCTTCGGGCACGAGCCCGGGCTTTGGCTGGGTCTTCGCCCAGATCAAGAGTCCGCCGCCGGCCGCTGCCGCCAGAACGGCTGCGGCCAGAAGCAGACGGGCAAACCTTCTCATGAGGTGCTCCGTTTGGTGTTGTCCGTGAGGCTCATGGCGTCACGGTGAGGGTCAGGGACTTGTCATGCGCCTTGATCGTCGGATCGGCGCCGTCGGCCGCCTGAACGGCCGGCACCGTATATTTTCCCTGCGTTTGCGCTCGAAGTCGATAGGTGAATGTCGATTCCTGATGCTCGAGCATGCAGACGCCGACCATGCGGTCCTCCGAAACCGCAGTCTGGCGGACGTCCAGCCCCTGCAGGCTCTCGTCCGTGGAGGCGGGTGCGAAGCCGCCGGGGAAGAGGTCCGTGATGACGACGGGGGATTCGGCGTTGCCCGAAGTGCGGCGCGCGCGGATCTCGACCGTGACCACGTCGCCCGCCTTCACCGACGTGACGGGCTCGCCCGCCTCGTTGAGGATGCGCTTGACGACTTCAAGTCCTTCGTAGGACGCGGTCTTGTGGGGCTCGGCGGGCCAGCCCGCAGCGGTCGTGCTGTGGTAGAGCCCCTTGAGGGAGGCGGCGGACGAGAGGCGGAAGGCGGTGCAGCCCGGCGCCGAAAGCGTCACGAAGCCGTCGCCCTTCGCAAGCGACTCGGCGGGGCGCTTTTCCGCTGCCGGCGCCGTGCAGGCGAGCGTCACCGCATCAAGCTTTCCTGCGTGTGCGCCGTTCGAGGGCGCCGAGAGGAGCGCGCTCGCAAGGAAGGCGCGTTCGCGATCCGTGAGCGACGCAAGCGGCCTCGATTCGAGCGTCTGAAGGAGATGTGCGGTGCCTTCTGGCGTCGGCGCGAGGCGCACGGCCGATGCAAGGGCGGGGATGCCGCCGAGTGTCAGCGTATCGTTCCCCTCGGACTTCGAGACGTCGATCGAAATGGCGGCCTTCTGCAGTTCGTCTGCTTCATCGGTGAGGCGCATCAGGCGGTAGGCGTACGCAATGTAGAGCGCCGCAGGGTCGTTTCGCCAGTCAAGTTCGCGGGCGTCCATGCGGTTTCGGAGCGCCTCGATGCGCTCCGCTTCGAGCGTGCCCTCGCGCGTGAGTTGGGCCAGAGCCCAGGCGGCCGTTCGGGCCTGGCCGAGCGTGTCGGGCGTCAGGCCATCGAGGGCGTTGCTGATGGCGTCGGCAAGCCTGCGGACGAGTTCGGGACGCACGTCACGACCGTTTTCACGCAGCGTGAGCACGAAGTCGAGGGCCCATGTCGTGGCCATGAGGCTCGGGGAGCCCCAGGGCCATGCCGAGAGGCCGTTCCAGCCGAGCTGGCCCTCGATCGTGTCGAGCGCCTTCTGGATGCGGGCGGTCGCATCCCTGCGAAGCGCATCGGCGTCGCCCGCGGGAAGCTTCGCGGCGGGGGCGCCGACGAGCTGCGCCCAGGGCATGGCGGCCGAGAGGGCCGCGTCCGAACTCAGCCAGAAGGCTTCGGGAAGACTGCGCACGAGGCCGTGCGCAAGGGGCTGCGGCGTCGTCGAGACCGTGAGGGAGGTTTCGTTTTCAAAGGGAAGCAGGCGGGCTTTGACGGTCACGTCGGCCGTCTTCACGTCGGCGAGCGGTCCCCAGAGGACGTCATGGGTCCTGAGGGCTGCGGGCCTGATCGAGAAGGACGTCGTGCGCGTGACGGCGGATCCCTTTTCGGGCGTGGCCGTCACGGTGATGGATGCGGCGCCCGGCACTGCGCCTGCGGCAATGTCAAAGCGTGCGGTGGCTTCGCCCGGCGCCTCAAGGACGAGAGGCGCGGAGAGCACGCCTGCGCTCAGTCCCTCGGGCAGGCCTAGCGCCACGGAACCCTTCCAGGGCGCCTCGCCGTTGAGGGAGACGACGCCCGTGAAGACGTCGCCAGGTGCGGCGAACCCCGGCAGGATCGGCGTCAGGATGAAGGGCGCGCGCACGGCCGTGTCGATCGAGGCGCCGCCCACGCGACCCTCGGAGGCGCCCACGGCCATGAGACGCACGCCGCCGTTGAATTCGGATGGGAGCGAAACCGTGACGGTGCGGCCCTTTTCATCCGTCTCAAGGCTTCCCGCCCACCAGACGGCCGCGCGATCCATCGTGCGCCTGAAGGGATTGGCCATCGCGTCGGCCGAAATGGCCCTCGAGCCGAAGCCGCCGCCGAAGGGCGCCTCGCCCGGAAGCTTCATGCCTTCGGGCATCAGGCCTTCGAGCGTCTGACGCGTGTCGACCTGAAGTCCTCGGTCTTCGAGAAGCGCATGAACGGGAGACGGCGTCCTGTAGCCCGTGAGCGACAGAATGCCCGTGTCGACCGCCCAGAGGAAGACGCGCCCCGGCGCATCTGACTTCACCGTGACCTTCAGCTCGCGCGTGTCGGGCACCACGGCGGGCGCCTCAAGCTTCACGCCGAGCGTGCGGGGCTTCATGTTGAGCGTCACGGGCGCGGTCGCCCTGGCATAGGCCTTGAGGAAGCGCGCGGCATCCTTCGAGGAGCGCACGAGCGAGGCGCTCAGGAAGGCGCGCCCGCTGTAGCCTTCGGGCACCTCCATCTGCGCGGCGTTCGTGCCTGCGCTGACCTTCACCCACTTGGAGACGAGCACTCGATCCGCTTCAAGCGTCACGAGCGCCAGACCCTCGAAGGGCGACACGATGTCGAGACGGGCGAATTCGCCCGCTTCATAAGTCGACTTGTCTGAAACGAGCTTTGCCGTGGCGGCGGGCAGGTCGCCCGAAAGGGCGGGGCGCAGGTCTTCGCCTGCGACGTGATAGGGCAGGCGCGCGAGCACGCGGCCCTGTTCGTCCTTGACGACGAGGGAGAAGTCGCCTGGCGCCGAGGTGTTGAGCGAGGCCGTCGTGCGGCCGTTGGCGTCGGTCGTGACGGCGGATTCCCTCACGGGGCGCTCGACGCTGCGCTCGTCGTAGCGCAGGCGTCCCGTGCTGTCGGAGGCGAGCTCCGTGACGGACTGGCGTGCCATGACGGCGAGGGTGAGCGGCCTGTCGGCGCAGGGCTTGAGGAAGCGGTCGACGAGCAGGAATTCGAACGTGCGCTTCTCGTCCCTCGTGATCCAGCTGAAGGCCTCGGGTGCGGGCATGTCGATGCCGCCCTTTTTCACGGTGGATTCCGCGTGCCTGCGCCAGCCGAGCATGGTGTCGGCGGGCGAGATCAAAAAGTCGACGTTTTCCGTGGCGGCCCTGATGCCGCCGTTTTCGAAGCCCTCGAGCAGCAGACGGCCCTTGAGCGTGCCCGCAGTGGAGGAGAGCGGCAGCGTGAGGGATGCGCGGCCTGCGGCGTCCGTCTCGACGGACTTCACCTTCACCTCGTCGAGCGTGCCCTCGAAGGGCGCGGGGTCGACGAAGGTCCAGCCGGGGAGCTCGGGGAACGAGATGTCGCGGGCGGGCGAGAGGACGAGGCGTGCGCGCACGGCCTTCTTCGCAGCGGGGGCGCCGTAGGACATGGCGAGCGTGGAGTCGATGCCGAGGTCTCCGGGCTTCATCCAGCCGGGCGCCCCTTGGACCATGCGGGCCGTAAGGCGCATCGCCTCGGGCGTGAAGTCGCCGATCGCCGCATGGTGGGTGGAGAGCACGACGTCGCCCGCGAGCAGGTCGATGCGGATTTCGCCCGGCACGGCGTCCGTCGGAATGGTCCAGTCGGCCGATGCGGTGCCTTCGGGCGTAAGTGCGGGGGCGGTCTCGAGCATCGTGCGGCCCGTGGCGTCGGTGATGCGCAGCGTCACGGGCATGCCTGCGGGGAGCCTGTGCCAGTCCGCGGTCTTCACGATCATGCCTGCGTGCACGGTTTCGCCGGGACGGTAGATGCCGCGCTCCGAGAAGACGAGGCCCGTGAGGCCGTCCTCGGAGACGAGGCGCCCTGCGGTGCTGAAGTCGTGGTCATGGTCGACGTTGGAGGCGTCGGAGAGCGAGAGCCAAGCGAGGTCGCCCGTTGCTTCGTTCGTGACGACGACGGCGGCGGGCGCCTTTTCGCGTTCGAGTCCGCGCGTCGTTGCAAAGCGTGCGGCGCCGGTTTCGTCCGTCGTGACGGTTTCGAGAGGGACGCCGTTGGCACCGAGCAGCACGGCGCGAAGGCCGGCGGCGGGAACGCCCCTGACGAGGTCGGCCGCATGGACGACGTGGCTGCCGTCGCGGGAGGTCTTGGCGATGAGGGCCGTGTCGGTGACGAGCACGCGTTTGGCGGCGATGGCTGCAACGCCCCAACCGTCCTTCGTCTTCTTCTCGCCCGTGAGCGTGATCTGGAAGAGCCCTGCGCGTCCGCCGGGAAGCTTCGCCTCGTCGAGCGGGAGCGACGCAAAGCGCCTTCCCGCCGCAACGGGAATGACGCCGTCGGCAGCCTCGGAGAGGGCCTCGGCATTCGTGACGGTCTCGTGTGCGCGCCAGTTCTGGGCCGTGAGCGCAAGGTAGGGATCCCTGATGCGCTCGATGCGCCAGCGGATGCGGTCGACGCCGTCGGCCATGAGCGTGAGGGTTCTCGAGCCCGAGAGCGTCATCATGCTGCCGGGCTGCAGGAATCCGACTGCGGCGCCGGGGTCGGCCGCCGCAAGGACGGTCGTCCAGCCGTCGGAGAGCACGGCGCTCTTTTTGGGACCGAAGCCCGCGGGAAGCGCCAGATGGAGGAAGTCGCCGGGCCGGGCCTTGAGAAGAAGGCGGATGCTGTCGGACGGGGTGTCGGGGTCCTGCGCGATCGAGACGGGGACGGGCGTGCCGCGCGCGAGTACGTCGGGCGTGACGGCGGGTGCTCTGCGCCAGTCGGTGGGCGAGACGGCCTCCTCGTTCAAGCGTGCGGGCAGAGCCGTGACGCGCATCGCCGCGACGATGTCCGAGGGCTTCGTGAGGAGCGAGGGCCTGAGCACGAGCTCGTAGACCTGCTCGAGCGTTTCGGTGCGCGTCGGACTGAGCGAGGCCTCGCCCATCTTGTAGAGGCTGTCGGCGGCAGGAATCGTGTAGCTCACGAACGCCTGCCGGAATCCCGGCTGCACGACGGGATGGCGGCCGTCAGCTGCCGTCCACTTGCCCGCGGCCTTCGGGAAGGTGATGCGGACGTTGGTCGCGTTGCCGAGCGTGCGCACGGGGAGCTTCATGTAGAAGCCCGTGCGGAAATGGTTCCAGATGAAGACGGGCTTGCCGAACGTGAGTCCGCTTCTTGAGGGGACGTCGACCTTGACCGAGGCCTCGAAGGCCTTCGTGTCGGCGATGGTCGTCGAGAACAGGGCGTCGACCGTAAGGGCGCGCTCGCCCGAGACGGCGGGGTCCATCCAGAAGGTCGCGAACCCCGACGTCATCGTGAGGGGCGGCGTCGTGAAGTCGATCACGGGCGTGTTGAGCGTCGTTGCGGAGGGCAGGCGCAGGCCCGAGAGGTCGACCTTGAAGGTTGTGCGCTCGGGCCAGGGCTCCTCGGGCGTGAAGGCGAGTGCGCCCCGGGCCTCCCAGCGCCAGACGCCTTCGACGGCGGGCGAGAGCGAGACGCCCGTGACGCGCGAGGAGACGAGGCCGAAGAGCCTGCTGCACTTCGAGGCGGCCTCATTGCCGTATTTGGCCCTGCAGGGCGTCATGTCGGGGGAGAGCTTCACGACGAGCGGCGAGCGGCTGTGCTCGGGCAACGAAACCTCGGCATTGAGCCAGGCGGGCGGCACCGTGGCCGAAAGGGCGGCCGCAGCTTCAAGGGACGCCAGAGTGAGAATGGAAAAGGTGAACGTCGGGACGGTTCGCATGTGGTCTCCTCCGAAAATGGTCCGGCATGTCATCCTCCCACTATAGTCCTCGCTTTTGCAGGGAACCATGAGCGTAACTACCTGACACAGAGGAGCTTGCGGATTCGGCGTGATTTGGGATCACGCATCCGTTGTGAGGAGGCCGGCCTCAGCGGAGCATGCGCGCGTGTGCGGCCTCGCCTTTCAGGCCGCCTTCGGAGCGTGCGGGCCTGCCCGAGAGCATCTGGGCGGGCACGACGCAGAGCTCCGCGTAGTCGGAGGCGCTGATGCCGCTGCGTTCGGCATAGGGCTTCACGAAGGTGACGGCGGCGCCGATGCGTTCGGCGAGCAGCGTCGCGAGCGTCTTTCCGGGCCTCAGGAAGTAGACGGCGTTGTTCGTGCGCAGGACGGGCGCGCAGGCGACGCCTTCGGAGGCGGAGAGCACCATGGCGCCGATGACGGTCTGCAGAAGGTCCTTGGGGCGCAGACTGCCGTGGATGTCGTGCGGGTCGTCCATGCGGCCGCCTCGGGACTTGTACTCGACGGCGAGTACGCCGCCCGCCCTGAGGGCGATGACGGCGTCGGGCTGTGCGTAGAGGCCGCCCGCCTGAAAGGTGCGGCGGTCGGATTCGCGGCAGAGGAGCTCGCCCTCGTCTGCGGGCAGGAAGGGCACGAGGCGCAGGACGGGGTCGTCGAGCCTGTTGACCGCTTCGGCGGGGAAGAACACCGCCTCGACGCCGATGCCGAGCATGTCGGCGTGTCCCGTGGAAAGGCCCTGCCTCACCATGAAGGGAAGCGTCTTGAGAAACTCCCACTCGGGCATGGGCGGCACGACGGGTACGGCGGGGACGGGCACGGGTTCGGGTTCGCGCCTGAAGGCGGGCTCGGGCCTCGGTGCGGGATCGGGTTCGGGCTTCGGTTCAGGGGCGAGCACCGCAACGTCGGGCTCGCGTCTGGGTTCGGGAGCGGCCTCCCTGCGGGCGGCCGCGTTCGGGACGTTCACGCGCTCGGTGTAGGACGTGTGCCTGATCTCCTCGTTGTCCTCGGCGTCGTTCTCGTCTGACTCGAGCATTTCGAGTGCGAGGCGGTCAGCCTCGAGCGGGTCGGGGCGCGAGAGCTTCGGAGCGGCCCTCGTCACGGGGCCGTCGCCTTCGGGAAGGCCGGCGGCGATCTTCGAGAGGCCGATGTTGCGCCTTGCCTGCCTGCGTCTGGCGGCGAGCCACATCGCAAGGGCGACGAGAAGCACGAGCAGGAACCCCGCGGCCGTCATGATGCGGTCGGGGGAGAGCTGCTGAAGACCTGCGAGGATCGCGCTCACGTTCATCGTGCGCGTCCCTTTTTCTGAGCTGGTCTGAAGTTCCTGCCTGCGGCGGGGCGGCCTGCGTCCCTGCCGGGGTGTATGTGGTAGTAAAAACTACAGCTGAATAAAGATTGT
>OGDE01000264.1_pt1 | contig 47855 bp, 69 predicted proteins | sample 1570321 | NCBI WGS metagenome assembly OGDE01 (sample SAMEA2581976, study PRJEB24529) | metagenome | biome: Human gut stool | place: China | collected 2011 | reverse complement strand
GCGCTGAAAACTACTGATGACTGGCTAACTAACAGCTAAATACTTGAAGACCCCGTAAGATTGACTGCGCCACAGTCATCTTGCGGGGTTTTTACTTTCTGCGCACCGCTCGTTTGCTTGCAAACTACGGATTTGACTGAGGGACAAAATAGAAGGGCTTCATATTCTCTCCCTCACTTCGCAAAATGCAAGTCACCTCAAAAAACATCGGCCTGCTGCCGGACGGCAGGTACACGATCGAAACGAATCTCCAAGTCCGAGTTACGAAAAGCAAGGCATCCTTCATCTTTCGCTACCAGTTTGCGGGCCGCCGGCGAGATCTGTCGCTCGGCAGTCACCCCACCGTCACCGTCACGGCCGCCAAGCAAGAAGCTGCCAAGTGTCGCGCCCTGCTCGCGCGCGGCATCGACCCTTTAGATGTCAGAGCAGAGCATCGCGCCGAGCACGCCAGGCGAGCGCTCGACTTTGCAAGTTACGCGGAGCACGCGCTCGAAACGATCTTCGAGCTCAAGCACCTGTCCGAAGCGACCAAGGTGTCTTGGCGAGGACCGATGAAGAATCACATCCTGCCAGTGCTCAGGCACAAACTAGTCGCAGACATCACGGTGCAGGACATCTGCGAAGTGCTAGACCCACTGTGGGAAAAGAAGACGACAATCGCATCGAGGATCCGTGGACAGCTGGAAGCGATCTTCACGCTCGCGAAGCGTGAAGGCGTCTACATTGGCGAGAATCCCGCCACATGGAAAGGGAATCTGGAGGCGTACTTCCCGCCGCCGGCGAGGGTCCATAGGCGCGAACATCAGAAGGCCTACACCATCGAGGCGCTCGCCGATCAGCTGAAGGCGAGTCTTCGTGTCGACAGGCCCGTGCACAATGCTTTCGTCTTCGGCGTCCTCACCGCCACGCGACAAGCTGAGTTCAATGACGCAAAATGGTCCGAGATCGACTTTGAGCATAAGGTCTGGACTGTTCCGCCCGAACGAAGGAAAGACCGCAAGCCCGAGCCATTCCGCGTCCCACTGTCTGACCAGGCGATCGCGTTGCTCAAGCGCATTACGCCAGAGAGCGAGTACATCTTTTCGGGCAGCTACTACAACAATCGCTCAGTGGCTCGCTACTATGTCTCGACAATGGTGCAGTACGCCTCTGGCGGCACGGCAACAATGCATGGCTGCAGGTCTACATTTCGCGACTGGTGTGCGCGCGAAGGCATCGACACCGCAGTGGCAGAAAAGTGCCTTATGCACTCGCTCAAGTCAGTGCAGGCCGCATATCAGAGAGACGACTTGCTTGAGCGCAGACGACCCGTCATGCAGCAATGGGCAGATGCGATCCTGCCGATGAGCCTGCTGAGCGACCACAAATAGAAAAACGCCCCACCTACCGATGATGGTAGACGGGGCGTTTTCAGGGGCAGGATTTCTCGACGCTCCATATGATCGAACATCAATACTCTCGTAGCCCGTATAAATTTGCCTCGCGGAGCGGCGGAAATTTCTAATTACGTAGAATTCTACATAATTAGAGCTGTATCAGATCCGATGCCTCAAGCTATCCATTACGAATAAAAAGGAAACCGCGCGGAGTGAGCTTCCTGGGGACGGATTGTCCCCGGCTAGGCTTGCGCGGTGTTGTTACGACCATTTTACCAGCGTTGGTAACTTGGTCTTCGGCTAAAGGTTCGTCTAACTAAGTTTTTTGACGCCACCTCTCAAACCGTTGGGACGGAATGATTACAAGGCAATTTCGACCCATTTTGGCGCCACCCCTTCGTCTAAATTTTCGGCTGAGTTCGTCTACAACTTCGTCACTGACTGACGATCTTCGCGATCGCATCCTTGTCTATCGCAGTCCGCTCAGAAAGCTCGACACCTCGTCGAACCAGCTCTGCGCCTCGCTCGACAAGGTCTGCGCATCGGGCAAGCTGCTCTCTTTCAGCGTCGCAGGTACCGGCACCGGTTGCGGACAATCGACTGCGAGCGTCGGCTGCTTGCTTGCGCACCCGCTCAAGATCAGCGCCAAGATCGTCGACGCGAGCAAGCGCCTTGTCCCGGGCCTCCCATGCATCCACCAAGCTTTGCGCATAGGTTCTCTCCTTCTCCCTGTACTTGATCTCAAGCGACTGCGCCCGAGTAGCGTAGTCCTCGCGCAAGGCGGCAATGTCCTCGCCGTACAGCGCGGCGGCATACTGGTAGCCCGCGACGAAGATCCCGACGCCTGCGGCTACAGAACCCGCCGCCTTCATCCAAGAAGTCATCTCATTTCCTCATCATTTCAACGCGTCACGCCACGCCTTGACTGCCTTCGCCATTCCCCACGCAATCGCTACGCCCCCGAGCGCCAAGAAAACGACGTACATCCCGACAGCCTGCCACGTCAGTTCCTCTTCCATCATCAACTCTCCAAGCCGCAATGCGGCAATCAAATTTGGTAAAATGTCTCCCATAGACACCTTTCGCGTTTTGGGTCTTATGAGCCGTTCGGTCGCCACAACCGAGCGGCTTTTTCACTTCTGTGGCGTCTAGCTCACAGCTTCCATCCCTTCACGGGATTCAGGTAGATCCCGACGTACTGAGCACATTTGTCGCGGGATCCCCACAGTTTCCAGCCGAGGTTGAGCCTTACACAGCACGGCCTGCCGAACAGGCGATAGTGCTTGATGTAATAGAGTTGAAAGGCGATGAGCTTCCCGTCGCGGCGGCAACGCCTGCGGCACGTGCCCGAGACGCCGTTCGTGTCGCTCGCGTCCTCATTGCCCGTCACCTCCCATTCGTCGATGGTGTGGACAGGGACGCCACAAACCAGAATGTCGAAGCCGTAGCACACATTGCGCAGAAGCCATGCGACTCGGCGCTTGTACGTCGACCAGGGGTCAGTGCCCGGCCATCGCTCCCAATGGCCTGCATCCCCATCCGCGTCGTTGTCGTCCGTTGCAAACCACGACAGCCACTTCGGCAGACGATGCGTTTCCTTGTCCACGAAGAAAGGCAGAATCGGCGCGAGCAGGCGGCCAATGATTGCCATGAAAAGAGACGCGGGCATGAGCGCCAGCCACTTCACATAAACCATATTCAGACCTCCGAAAGGAAAAGTTTTGCCTCGGACTGACGACGACGGGTCAAGCCGGAGAGCCTCACTCCGTTCGCCTTGTCGATGTCAAGGAACTCATGGGCACAGGCCTCGACATCGCCTGCATTGAGCGCCCGCATGAGCTTCGGACACTTGTGGACGACATAAGAGACTCCCACGTTGAAAGCCAGGCTCACCAGCGCAATGAACTGCCCTTCTGTCACGTGAACATTGACGAAAGGGGCAAGCCCTCGCTTGACCTCCTCGACGTCCTCATGAAGCATCTCTCTCGACTGCTCATAAGTGATCTCGTCGTGCTCCGTCACGTCCTTCGTGTGACCGACGCCGATTGTCCAGATGCCGGCGGGGCACTTGTACGCCTGCAGGCGGCACCCCTCCCAAGCCTCGATGAAGTCCATCGCGGACTCAGACGAATACTCGCCAAAATTCTTCATTTCAAATCCTCCTTATCCAGACCAAGGCGCTTCTGCAGAACGACCTCAAGAAGACGGATCACCCGCGTGCCGCCCCACCCAGCCATGCCGCTCAAGGCCCCACACAACTGCGGCGGGAACCCTTCGTAAAAAAGCACCTCGTAGCAGATCAAACCGCACACAGCACTGATCGCACCATGAAGCAAAAACTCTCGCCATGTGAAAGCCTTTCCTTCCTGTACCTTCAGCAGGTACGAAAGCCAGCCGCAGATCGTCGCAAAACCACCTGCGGCGGCTAATATCTGGCCGTCACTTAAATCTCTGTATGGCATATAACCTCCCGCATGCCTTGAGTCTCTAACGAGACTTCAAGCACACGCGCACAAAAAAAAGCCCCCGAGACATAACCTCGAGGGAGCTTCAGGTTGGTTTCAAATCGGACGGGGAGCAGTCACCTGGGCCACACGCGCACGTGAAGACATAGCCCTTCCAGAAACCGCTCTTTGTCTCATTACAGCAACAGGGTTACTACCTATTTTCACCTCATCAATAAAACACCTCGTTTTCGTATTTCTCCATATTTTTCAATAAGTTAAAGGAAGGAAGGAAGGAAGGAAGGAAGGAAGGAAGGAATTGCGAACTTTTTCCCCGCCTCGTAGGATGCCCTCAGGCTTCTGACAAAAGCCTCTTTCACTCACTTTCTTTGGGATTCTTTACCATGTTCAAGAAATCTCTCGTTGCTGTTGCCGTTCTCGGCGCAGTTGCTTTCTCCGCTCAGGCTGCTGATGTTCAGCTCTATGGTCGTATCGACACGGGCGTTCGCTATACCAATATTGATGCTGACGTTGCCAATCAGGATGATGTCTCCAAGTTCGAAATGTCCTCTGGCAACTCCACGGGCAACCGCTTTGGTTTGAAGGCCACTGAAGACCTCGGCAATGGCATGAAGGTCGGCTTCGTTCTTGAGAACGGCTTCAACTCTGACGACGGCGCTCTCAAGACCACGAATAAGCTTTTTGACCGCGAAGCCAACCTCTTTGTAACGAGCGACTTCGGTACGCTGTCCGCGGGCCGCGTTGGCATCCTCAATGGTACGGCTGGCTCCTATGCCATTGGCAACTTCAACCCGTTCGGCACTGGTTGGGGTGATGTCGGTAACCAGAGCTTGCTCTGGGGCGCCGGTTTCGATTCTCGTTATGACAACATGTTGACCTATGTCACGCCTGATTTTGCGGGCTTCAAGGTCTACGCCCAGTACTCCTTCGGTGAAAACGGTCACGAAAACAAGTCGTCCACGAACCGTTACGCGGCTCTCGGTGCCACCTACACCGTTGGCGGCCTCAATGTTATCGGTATTGTTGATACGATCAATAAGAAGTCTTATGACTCCACTACCAAGACGACCAGTGATGTCGATGACACGTATCGTGTTACGGTGGGCGGTTCTTATGACTTCGGTATGATCAAACCCTTTGTTGCCGTTGGCTACTTTAAGGACGGCAAGATCGGTGACTTGCTCGGTACGTGGGCCGCAGAGGCCAACCACAAGGCCAATCTTGACCGCTACTATGACGGTTACGGCTTGACGCTCGGTGCTTCTATGCCTGCTTTCGCCGGCACGGCTCATGCCATGGTTGGTTACATGGATGCCGAATATGCTTCTGAAGCAAACGGTACTGTCACGTCGGGCCGCCAGATCGATGTCACCCGCTTTGTCCTTGGTGCTGGCTACGAATATCCGCTCTCCAAGCGTACCCTTGTTTATGCCGACCTTGGCTACTTTAAGGATGAGGTCGATGCGGCAAACGATAAGTTCGACTATAAGCCTGAAGCCTATCAGGCCGCTGTTGGCCTCGTCCACAAGTTCTGATCGAGCACTTACTACGAAGGCGTGACGTTCTAGCGAGAGACCTTCTGTCACGCCTTCACCGCCCCGCTGGATGCCTCATTTCCATGCGGGGCGTTTTTGTATCTCTCCTCAGAAAAGGACGTTGTACAGCCACGTGCAGAGCACCCCAGCAATGAAGCCGACCGGTCCCCAGAAGAGGCGCGTCTTGCGACGCGTCTCCGCATCGAGCAGAGCCTTCTGGGCCTCAACCTTGGCGATGAGCTCGTCCGTCACTTCCTCGACCTTGACGCCGATCTTGTCGAGCCATTCCTTCACTTCTTCCTTCGTCATTTCAGTCACCTTTTCCTTGAGCGCATCTTTCAGCGCCTTGACAATCAAATTCCACATATGAAAACACCGCCCGAAGGCGGTGAGATAAAATTACGGGTACATCCCCTGCTTACGGCTTGCTTGGCAACCGTAGTCCATTTTGCATCCATATCAAATATGTTTTACCCCCCCCGCACACCAAACTTCATTGTTAACAGCTTTCTCCATCTAGACTTAGCGGAGTTTTACCTGCGCGAAAAACTATCCCCTTCTAGGCACGACTACCTTCCGCCAAAGAAAATCCCAAAAGTCATTCACTATGCTTGGTTTGGACCAGCATCAATCCCTGAACCATGTCAACGGTGCATTGATTCTTGGCACAAAATTCACCCAGATTGGGAATTCAAGCTGTGGAATGAATCAAATTTTCCATTTGAACTTTATCCATACGCCCAAGAAGCGCTGCGAAAGAAATGCTGGGCCTTCGTTTCTGACGTAGCAAGACTTCATGCCTTATATAATTATGGCGGCGTATACCTAGACACTGACGTCAAAGTCATTAATGGCTTTGACGATTTACTTCATCTGGGCTGTTTTTTCTGCCTTGAAGCGCCAACCCAAATAGCAACATCCACAATTGGCGCCAAACAACATCATCCCTACATAAGACTACTTCTCGACTGGTACCGATTTATTCATTTGAGAAAAGCATATTCTTATGTTGCCAATGTTCGCTTCATCAGCAAGATCACAAGGATTTTCTACGGAATAAAACTCCACGGGCAACAACTCACGTTCGGCGATGATGTACACATATTCCCTAGAACGTATTTCTCGCCAGAAAGAGCTCATGGCAATTTTCAAATAACAGAAAAAACCTACGCAATTCACTTAGGTACAGGAATGTGGTGGTGATGTCCTCTCCGGCCCAAAGGAAGGAGAGGATATCAGGCGTTTCGCCCGAACTACTTACAATATCCTAGTCACATCATCAAGGCTTATTGAAACTGCCTCGGGCTCATATGCTAACCACTCGTCGAAATACGTCCAGTCAACATGATTCCCCCAATGTTTAATTACCGAGCCTTTAGGAATCCAGCCATAATCGTTAAATTCAATCGTTCCTCGACTTTGACTACTGTTCAACAATACTTCTCCAGAAGGCGCTACGATCTGAACCGTATGATTCCCATCGCCGTATGTATTTCTCCAAACAAACCTTTTTAAATAACAAAGCTTGTTGATAGTTTGCGGTGACGGGGGCTGTTTTCCTGTTCTAATTGACACCTTCGCCGATGTATTTGGTTGAAAAATATACATACCTTCTCCATTTGAAACCAACAATAATTTACTGGCAAACATCACCTTCCCCTATTATTGTTTTAGCATCTGAAACGTTGCCTCCTTCTCTGGCTGCTTCAGCAGCACTGCGGGCACTTCAGGCCATTGAACGCTGTGCGGGAACGGTTCCTGTAAGGTCACGTCACGCAATGCTTGCCGGTAGTTCTTGACTGCCTCCAAACCTTTCTCTGTCGCGGGATAGTCGGGCATCATGTAGAAATCCGACTCTTCAATCAGGCGGTCGCGACGGGAGCGAATTTGCGCCGCTTTCTCTTCTACGGTCGGCTCTGGTGCCGGCTGGTCTTCTTCCTCTGTATAGGCCACCCCGAACTGAGCCCAGAATTCAACCTTGCCTTCTTCCGGTTCTTCTCCGAAGGACACGCGATCCTTCTTGAAAACTTCCTGACGCACCTGCCATTCAGAGTGGTAGGCAACGCCGTTGTACGTCCATGTCTTGATCATCGGTTAGCTCCCAAACTTGGTGAAAGTGGCGACGCCGAAAGTGCCGTACCAGGCGAGCGTCACAAGGCCCTTCGCAAGCGTCGGAGCGGACCCGCTCCAACCCCACGATGCGCCGAAGTTGATCGTGGCAGTACCAGCCAGTGCCACCACTGTAATCCACGCCTTATTGGCGGAACCGTCGTTCACCGTGAGCGTGCCGCCACTGGCAAGGCTCATAGAGCGAGCGGAGTCGTCGCCGACCGCAGTGGCCGCCACAACGGTCTCGTATGTCTTGATCGTTCCCGCGTCACCCGTTCCGGGGATGAGCTGAGGTTTCCCGCTGACACCGGTCCAAGGCACTTCTTTCGCCGAGTTCGCCGTCGTAGCGCGGTCTGCCGTCGCGGCAGACTTCGCCTTGGCCGAGATGCCCAAGTACGTAGAGGCGGCGGCGTCCTTCGTGAGGTACGGCGTCAGGTCGGGTGCGGGAGCCTCGGTCGCCGAAATTGCCCCGATGTTCTTTCGCGCCTGCGCCTGCTGGGGTGCCGTGAGCGTCTGCGCATCGTAAACAACTGCATGCGCATTCTGCGACGCATATTGCTGAGCGAGATCGCGCGCGGCTTCTGCGGCCTTCTGCGCGTTAGCGGCTGAGGTAGCACTAGACGCAGCGGCCTTTTGCGAGTTAGAGGCATTCGTAGCCGAGGTTGACGCGGCAGAAGCAGACGAAGCAGCGGCCGCCTTTGACGACGCGGCATTCGTCTCCGACGTCTTTGCAGCTGACGCACTGGATGCCGCCGCGGACTTGGACGAGGCCGCCGCAGTCTCGGACGTCTTTGCATTAGTCTCGGAAGTCTTGGCGTTCGTTTCTGATGTCTTGGCCGCGCTTGCGCTCGTAGCCGCCGCGTTCTTAGACGCAAGGGCATTTGTCTCCGACGTCTTTGCAGCAGACGCACTGAACGCCGCCGCATCCTGTGAAGACTTGGCCGCAGTCTCACTAGCCTTCGAATTCGTCTCACTAATCTTGGCCGCCGCCGCGCTCGATGCCGCCGCGTTCTTCGAAGAGAGCGCAGAGGCTTCAGAGGCATCAGCCGCGTCAGCGCTAGCCTTCGCCTGCTGAGCGTAGTACTTCGACGAATAATCGATCTCAGCTCCATCAGGCAGGTTGTTTTCCGTCACCTTGCCGTCAGTCTTCACCGCCCACGCCTGAGCGAGCTGAGCATTCCACTTGGACGAATAGCTGTCATCGGCGACGGTGTAGTCCGTGCCGTCTTCGGTCTCTACGCCCGTCGTCCATGTCGCCCACCGCTTAGAAAGGTCACTATTGGCCTGTGATTGGGCGGCGGAGGACGCGGAATTTTGCGCCTGAGTCGTAGCCTCGTTTACCTTCTGGGTAATCAAGACCATGCTCTGGTTGATTTCATCGCGAATGCCGTCAGTGTCGGTAACGGCTTGCTGAGCAATCTTCTTCGCCTCTTCCGCCGTCGCATTCGCCGCGTCGGCCGTGCCCACGGCCTGAGTAGCCGCAGCGCTTGCATTCTGAGCCGTCGTCTTCGCGGCATTGGCCGTCGTGACGGCCTGCTGAGCCGTATTGAGCGCAGAATTGGCCGTTGTGACAGCCTGAGAGGCATTATTAGATGCATCAGTCGCCGCAGTGACGGCATTAGCCGCGTTGCTCTCAGCCTTTTTGATGCGCTCATCCCACGAATTGACGGTGATGGTTAAGGTATTGACGCTACCAAGCGCAGAATTCGCAGTGGAGAGCGCCTCGGCCGCATTTTGCTGAGCCGTATTCGCCGTGTTGAGCGCTTCAGTAGCCTTATTCAACGCCTCGGTCGCGTCGCCCGTAGCCTCGAACATATAGTCGCCGAGGTCATTGATCGCGTCCTCTGTCTGCGTAAGGACAGACTGCCCACTTATTGCTCCGGTCGGCGTTTTGACGTAATGGAAATGAAATTCTTTTGATGCCATGCCTTACTACTCCGGCAGTTTGACAAAATAAGCGAGACGATAGAAAGGCGGACGGTCTAGCGTGAGCGTCTGCGCTTCGGATGAGCTCGTGATTGTGTGCGTATGCCCCTGCCCGCCACCGGTCGAGTTTAGATTCATCGTGTGCGAGTGCGAGCCGCCAGACGACGTTTCCCCGGACCACGTTCTCGAAGCCGCAAAGGACGCGCGAGGAGAGCCGTTTTCTGAGTCGCGGTTGTCGCAGTTGGAATAGTTCCCGTTTTGATAAAAGGCCCCCTCGACATAGCGGATCTTGTGATCGTCCACGGGGATCGCGCCTGTAATCTCCATCGTGCCGCGAGTGTGCGTATGCGCGCCCGCAGTCGATGAACTGCCTGTGTGCGTGTGCGCGGGCATCTGCTCGACCGTCAAAACCGTAGATCCTACCGTACCGTTGACCGTTACCCCCGGCACCTTAAGGCTCAAGCTTCCGCCAGTCTTGCCTGCATTCGCAACAGTGCTCGGGAGTAAAAACTTGTCGACGAGGTTGGGGACGTTCCCGCCGCGCCCATCGCTGCCGCCGTCGCAGATAACATAAGCCTCATACGCATCGGTACTTCCCCACGGGATTAGCCTTCTTCCGTCCGACCCGCCCAGCTTACAGTTGTAGAAAGGCGTAACCTGCCCCGCAAGGACGCTAGGCAAATCCTGATTACTCCAAACCGTCTTGTCAGCGGCCGGTGCCACCACTCCCTTGTCCGTGCCTACCCCATTCGCGATTAAGCATCGATACTTGACGCCATTGCTGAATACCTCGTTTCCCGGCTCGTATTGAAGCGACGCCGAGTATTGCATTATGCCGCCCTGCTGGTACCAAACAAGGAACGACGAAAGCAAGTAGAGAACCGAATTGAAGTCGTCTCGCTTCGGAGGAATGCCGCCCTCACCGATCGGCAAGGAGTTCCATTTGCCCCACCCCTCTTCCTGCGATAGCCTACCCGTTCCTGCCTCAAGCGCCGTCACCGGAACGGCGCTTCTGTCACCATCTTGGGCAATGGGGCACGAAAGTAAAGTTTGAGGATATTTGCTCATCTTTTCCATCCTAAATAAGACTTCTAATCTCAGCCCACGCAAACGCGACTAACCACGCCATCAATGCCAAACATCCTGTTGTAGCGGTTATCCACACGGCAATACGGAAAATCCGAAACCCAATATTTAATTCGACGCCTGGTTCATTCTTCGTCATAAAATTCACCATCTTGTTGATGACCACCGCCGTAGTGATCGCGGTTATAATCTTTCGCATAGTTCCCTTCTCCTTTTGTTCTTGAGGGACTAAAAAACCCCACAGGGTGCCCGCCCTGTGGGGTTTCGTTGCTTTTGGAATTGGCTCATATGCCGATCGTTCGCCCAGGATTGAACACGCCTTGGTCAAAGGGAAGCAAGCCGCTTCCCTCAAAGCCAAAAATCTGCTCGTCTGGGTAAATGATCAAAAAATTCGTCAGCACGCCCGATGGACGGTTCAAAAGCCCATACACCTCAAGGATTTGCGCTTGCAAGTCACTAATGTTTCCAATGATGACAATCGAATTGATCGACATATTCTGGTAATCAACTACAAACACCTTGGTATCCGTCAACTGACTGAGCATGTTGTTCATCGTTGCGGCAGTTGCGTTCGAAAGATTGCACCTCGCACGATAAAACAACAGGAATCGGTAGTAGTCGTCATCAAACCGCGTGAAATTCGAGCCGACTTTCAGTAAGCGGCTGACGCCTACGCGCGTGCCCCACCAATCAAGGTACACCCCCTTAGCCGTTCGCATGTCCGCAATCGTTTGCTGGAGGCTTTCGAGTAACTCTGTAGCATCGATCTTGTCCCTGAGCATCGATGCACTCTGCCCGATGCGCGTCGCGTGCGAGTACTGGGACTGAATAGCGTCCGTCGACATGTCGGCAAAGTCGGCCATGTTCTGAACGCAGTCAACGCTCAGGATGTCCTCCCACGTCTGTGTTTCTGCCATCATCAGCCCCCGAAAGCAAGCGTGATTGACTTTGCCGACAACGTCGGGCTTTTGTTCGCAGGCACGTCAACGCTAGAGGACTGTGGGCCCCCAGCGATGCCGATGACGATTTCTTTGATTGGGGCGTCCGTCACGTCCTGAATGCACTTATAGAATCGGCTTGCGTAAACCGTCGTAGCGAGCTTCACTCGGGCGTTTTTGAGCTCCCCAAGGAAGTCAGAGATGATCGCCGCTTTAACGTTTGCCTGCGTCGTGGCGTCCATGTCGCCGCTGAAGAACGTCACCTTGACGGTAAAGTCCACCGCCGTCGGCCGGACGATGTTATAGACATAAGACGCGTTGAAATGCTCGGTGTCAATGAACGTAACCCGAGTGTCGCCCACCGTCCCGCACCCCGCGCTCTTGCGCTCAAAGATCGTGCGGGCAATATCGTCATCATCCCCGCCGACAATGCAGACCGCCACACTGTGGCCCTTGATCGATATCCCGTACTGGGTTTGGGTTTCGTTCGTATAGTTTTCCAAGACCACACAGTCGAGAACGCCTTCAAGCGCGGCCAAATTGGACTGCATGTTCTCAACAGTCCCGTTCGCATTGATCGCATAGCTCTGCTTCATGCGATTGAGTAGCTCGCCGTCCGGTTCCTCGTCTCGCCCGGTGTTCCCCGAAGCGGCGTTCGTCACCGAATCCCACCCCGCAATGACCGTCACGATCTGCGTCACGGTCTTTGCGCCGATCTCAATGGCACCGTGCTCCACGCAGGAAAACTGAGTGTCGACGCTGCCAGAATCCGGAATCATCACCCCGCCGGCCACTGCGTGTCGGAGCTGATTGCCCTGCGTATCCTGCACAATCGCGCCGTAGGGGATGACAGTGCCTTTCAACCCAGTACACGTACAGACGACGACCGTCGGCTCCGAAATCTTGCGAGTGAGCCCATAGAGCGCGGCTAGGGCATCGAGGAAAACCCCCGTTGCGGTCTTCGGATTGAGCTGGTTCGCGAGGAAAGCCACCTCACGATTTTTAGCCGCAACTTCAGTCGTCACCAAGTCCACGACCTGCCCCATGGGCGATGCCGAATCCACGTTTAGGAGCGGGTCGGAGTCACTGACTTTAAAGGCCTCCTGAAAGCCCGAGGCGACGTCGTCTCGCACCTCCTTAACGGTCGGGACGACCACCCCAGTATCCGCGTTAAATTCTAGCTGTGCCATAACTGCCGCCCTCTGTTGTTACCTGTACCTCAGCGCTCAAAACACGTGTTGTTGTATCAAGCGCTTTTAGTAGAACCGACTCAACCGTAAGCACGCCTGGCACACTCAATGCCGCCGAACGCAAATCTTCCGTTGTAATGGCTTCCTGTATCGGCTGAGCGATTTGGTCCGAAAACCACTTGATCCCTTGATCCCACCGAAAGACGGCATCGTGGTAGAAAAGCCGCCCCTCGTTGCAGATGTTTTGAACGATTGCAGGAGTTCCGCGAACCATCGCGACATTCCCGTTTCCGTCAAGCTGTAAGTCCCACTCTGACGAAAGCTCTGCTGTGTAGGCTGTATGCGTCACATGCGAACCTTTAAAAAAAATTGTTTAGGTTACTTCGGCGCGCTGGTTGTGCCGTCAGGGCAGGTGTGAACATGCCCCTTCAGACTGATCCCGTCTGCCACAACATCACCCGAAACCGTAGCCCCGCCGCCACCTGAGACTGCTAGGCCGCCCGAGCCTGTGATTTTTCCATCAACCTTCAGCGTGCCCGTGATGTGGGTCTCGGGGGTGTCGATCTTGCAATTGGAGCTCGCATTGATCGTCGCCGTAGCCGTGTTGACGGTGCACGATGATTTCGCGTTGATCGTCTCCACGTTCGTATTGATCGTCACGGTTTTCGGTGCCGTAATTGTTATGTCCCCAGTGTCTTCGACCCTGACGAAAGTTGTCGGAGTCTGCCCCCAGAAACCGCCCAAGTAGAACCCGTCGCTCATGTCGTAGCATCGGAAGCTACCCGGTTGAACAGCTTCGTTTCCGCCCGTAAGCGTCGACACGTCTTGCTGTGCGAAGACAGCCAAACCAACGTCCCCAGGCTTCGGGTCACAAATCAGTGCGGCCGTGCCGTGCTGAAGGCGAAACCACCTGAGCTTAGGAATTGAGACAGGCTCGAGCGCCTTGCCGGACGCACTTCGCATCTTGACTAGCGGCGTCGCGCTCAGGTATCCAGCGCCCGCGCCATCACCGGGACGCGTGATCGTGTCCACTCGCACGGGAATCGCGGTATTGACCATGCCCTTGATGACCGAGCGAATCAGAAAATCCAGGACGTTGATTTGTGAGCCCGATGTAAACGCGTTCTGCGGCTGTGCATACTCTGACATCTCATTCTCCTAACCACATGCCATCAAAGGACGTTTCCCAAGAACTCGCCCCAGGGTTGTGCGCGCTCAAAGAATGTTGAAGCTGAGTGATCTTCCATACGCCAGAAGCATGAGGGACGATCGTCTGCACGCTCACCGCCGCCGCCACTCGTAGTTCTGGACGGAAAAACGTCCTGCACTGGATGCCCGTGTTCGTAAACGTCGGATACCCAATCATCCCTGTGTCAGCAGAGACAACGGGCACGCCGCCTTCTGCACGCCTTACGCCGTCCTTCGGCACAACGATCGTCTTGTCGTCATCAAAGATGATGTCCGCGCCTGCGGCATTCGCAACCGTTTTCATCTTTGTGATCGGGTCTCCGTAGACCGTCATGTCAGAAACCGTTGCCTGCACACCGTCGTTTTGATACTCGAACCCCGCCTGCGCACTCTGAGACTTGATAAAGTCCCCGACGTCCTGAGACCCCTGCACGCTCACAGTCGACGCGGGCTCGAGGAGCGGGTATGCGCCAACCTGCGCTTCTATCTTGAGCACGGGGCTCGAACCGTTGAGATCGGCGTATGCAACCGTGACGCACCCGCGAAAAATCACAGGCAACTCCTGCCCCTGCTCACCGGCCGCGATCTCTATCGCATTCCACCTACGACCGAGAGGCTTGAAGGCGAGTGTCGTCAATTGCCCCATGGTGTCGAGCGACAGGCCGTAAATCTCAACCTGCGCCGTCGCGAAATCCACACCCCCGGTCTTTGAGATAGCTACGTTCGTAGCAAAGCCCTGAAAGGTGTGCTGGTTGTTCGCGCCGCTCTTGTCAAGCGTAATCGTTACGCGGATGTCTTTTAGGCTGTAAGTGCTCGCCATTCTTCTTCCGTCGCGTAGTTGAGCGTAAAGCGTTCGCCCAGTGCATCGTATTGAGGCGACGCGGATTTCCCGCCGCTGTCAAGAAAGAAAAGCCTGCCTGCGAAATCAGGCGTATTCCACACGGGTATGGGCGACATCGTGCGGCATATGTGGGCGTCGCAGATTTTGACCTCATCAGCCGTTAGCGTGAGATACAAAAAGCCGCCCATCTGCCTCAGATTGATCACGCAGTTTTGCCCATCAAGGACGATGGAAAACTCCTGATTGGGAAGCGTCTGCAGTGGTATGCGTAACATCATCTTCCTCACGAAAAGAGATCGGCAACGAGGCTCCCTTGCGCCTGTCCCGTCTGCACCTTGTTCGCTGCATTGGCGCTCTTGGGCGCCCACGCGACCGACGCCCCGCCGACCTTGGCCGAGCGCACCTCTCGGAAATCAACATGGATCTCAAGCGCATTAGCCCCGTTCGTTGCCGAGCGTGTATAGCCGTACGACACGACAGCCATGCGGCTATACACCTTAGAGGGCGTTAGGATGCGAAAGAGCTGAGTCCCGCAACGATAGGACTCGAGCCTAGAGACCGCCTCCTGCTGCGCCTGATAGTCACCAGAGAAAAGCAGACTGACAGAACACTCGGACGGTTGAGGCACCTTGTCATAAGCGTATAGCGCCCCGTTCTCCTGCGGCTCCGTCGGAACATTGGCTGTCGAGTTGTCCTCGAACCCATCAAGCGCCGTGTAGCCGCAGAACGGCCGCGCATTCTCATCAACGATTGCCCACACTTCGGCCATCCTTCCCTCACTTTGAAATTACGCCTGACTGCGCCGCTACGAGCATGCGATTGCGACGGCTCAACGCATTGTCCATCGCGCCACCAACAGCCTGACCTACGGCTTCGGGGTCGCCGTTCGTCTGGATGTTGTTTGTCACCTGAATCTGCATGTCGTTCGTCACGCCCGGGCCTGCGCTCGCAGACTTGGCCGCCGCAAAGCTCCCGACAGTTGCCTGCATAGGCGTCTCACTGAAGAAGCCCGAAAGCGCATCACCCAAGCGAGCGAGCGTGTCGGACGAACTTTCCTGCGAGGGCATGCCGGCGTAGGCAACCGGGGCATCGTACTTGACACGAACGATCTTCGGATCGTTTGCCCGCACTGGAGCTTCCGCCCCCTTCTTGTCGCCATCGTCACCCGAGAAAAAGTCCGCAATGCCGCCGAAAGCATCCTTGATGACACCCTTGGCAGAGTCCACGACGCCCGATGCAGCGCCCTTGATCTTCCCGCCAATATCGAGAGCATCGGCAATCCACGCGCTCAATTGATCGACAAGCGCCTTGAAGGCGTTCTTTGCCCAGTCAATGGCAGTCCTGATGCCGCTCTCGAGGGCCTCAGCTATGGCCTCGCCCAGCGCCCCGACGTCCGCGATCACTTGACCAATTGCATCGGCCGCGCGATCCGGCAGGGAGCTGAAGAAATCACCAACACCGCCGAAGAAATCCGCCACACCTTCTTTGAAGGAACTGCCGATTGACTTGATCTCGTCCCACAACTCGCCGAGAGCCTTGACTGCATCCGCGGGGAGCTCGATGAGCGTGCTCAGCCAGTCTTGGCATGTCTCGCGGATCGTCTGAATCCTTTCATCGGATACGCCGATAAAGCTCAGGAAGCGGCCGAGAATCGAGTTCCCGCCCCGAATGAAGGCGAAGAGATCATCGAAAGCCAACGCGAGAGCAACCACAGCAGCCGTTACGACGGCCACGGGGTTCGCGAGCATCGTCGCGTTGAGCGCTGCCATGATGCCCTGACCGCTCTTGAGCACCTTGAAAAACGTCGACGAGGCCGTGATTGCCTGAATGATCGACCGCCCATAAGTAGCGGCCAAAACAGTCCCGACCCCCGCCAAAACGAGCTTGACTGCGCGGCTGTGCTCTCGGATGAAGGCAACGCCGTCGCCGATCACCTTTAGCACTTTGTTCACCACCGGGAGCACGGTAACGCCGAGCATGTTGGCGAGCGCCTGCGCCTGATCAGTGAACTGCCGCCAGCGAATGTTCATCTCGCGCGCGGCCTTTGCCTGTTCCGGTGTGAAGGCAACGCCCTTGTAAGCCTCGGCCGCATCGTTCGCGCTGTCCTTGAACTTAGTAAAGACTGCGGCCGCATCCTGGCTCAGCCCCATCGCATTCAAAAAGTGCGATGCCTGCTGATCGGTCATGCCCTTGACGGCCTCGCCCATGCGGAAAAACTCATCCGCTGAGCGGCGCTTGTCTACCGTCCACGACTCCAGTGCGCTTTTGAATGCCTCCTCGCTGCCGCCGGCGTCACGATTAGCCTTCGCCCACGCGTCGATCTTGTCTGTGGCAACGCCCGTTCTCTCGCTCAGAATGTCGAGACTCTCGCCCACCTGAGAAAGATTCTGAAAGAGCTGGTGGCCCGCAAAGACCGAGGCGAATGGCGCAACTACCTCCTTGAAAAGCGTGCCGAGCTTTCCCATGCGTCCGGCCAGTTCATCCATGGCTCGCCCGGTGATGAGCGAGGCCTTCTGCCCAGCCGTACCGATCGCCATGACGCGCTCGGCCACCTCATCAGAGACTCCGCCGAGCATAAGCGTCGACTTGGACGCTCTGGCTGCCATCTGGTCGATTTTGGCGCCGCTCACCTCCATCCGCTTGCCGAGGTCAGAGACGGCCTTGGACGCATTCTCGAGCCCTTTGTTCAGTTCCTCGCTGTCGAGGCCGAGGGCGATTACGAGTCTGTCTACTACACTAGCCATTTTCTTTCTCTAACCTTTGTTGTGCGAGCCACGAATGGTAGTTGCGGAGCTCTAAAACCTCGAGGAGCTCATAGGCCTCCTCGAGCGTCAATTTTTCTTTGAGTTCGACCATACTGGCCAAACCTGCGGCGACAATCGCGCCGCAGATTTTGGGAACATTCGCAAAGGACGCCACACCCTTTACTTTGAGGCAGGCGTTTCGGTACTTTGCGGCATAAGGGACTTCAAGACGTCGCCATCGAAGAAAAAACCGAAATTCCGACGAAGCGATTCAATCCTGAGCTTCGTGAGCGTCAACGGGCTCTCGATGACGGCGCACGCGGACTCTCCTTCGAGGCGGCGCAGCGCATTACCCTGCACAAGCGTGCAGCACGAAAGGAGATCGTCAAGCAGAGGGCGTGCCTCGTCGTAGGGAATCGTGAGGATGGTCTTCAACAAATCCGCGGGCTTGTCGCTGAAAACCTGCTGAATGTCGTCAACGTTACGCCCCATGGCAAAAGCCGCGCGGTACATCCACTGCTCGGCCTTGTAAGCCGACATGGGCGTAATCGTGAAGCTCTTGAGCGTCGTACCGTCCTGCACTTCAAGCTTAGAGATGTCCATTGCTCCTCCTTACAGCACGCGCTCAAAGTCAAAGCCCCACTGCGTCGGCTGCATCGTGCGAGACGCCGCCGACATCGGAGGAGCGCTCTTGAGAACGCCCTTTACGAACGTGCGCGTGACCCCCAGCGAAGGGATGTAGCACGTTAGAGTGCATTCATACGGCTTATCGTTCGCCTCCATGCAATCGCGCACATACTCAAGCGCAGAGGCAGACGGAGAGGAGGCTTCGAGCGTGAGCGTCACAGACGAAATGTTCTTGATCACGCCTGCCACCATGTATCCATCGACAGAGCGACGCGTTTCCGCCATCTCGATCGAGTCGCTGGAGAAAATACCGTCGGCGCTGAACTGCTGAAGCTGAATGCCGGACGGGTAAAGCTCATCTACAGTGAGAACGAGCTGAGCGTTCGCGGACGTGACGTCAAAATTAGAGCTGGCCATTTTATGCCCCTAAAAAGAGGCCCCAACGGTCAAACCGTCAGGGCCGATGATGTTCACTAGATAACTGCAATCACTTCTGCGGAAAGAGCCTGAACGCTTCCCGCATACGCGTAGAAGATTGTCACGGAAGGCGCTTCGCGGTTCGCACGACCTGCGGCATCGGGCAGGGTGATGCCGAGCCAATAGCCCTTGGAGGTGATCGCTCGAATCACGTCCTCGCCGTCGTCGCCCGTCTCCTGCATGATCTGCGCTTTCTGCGATTCATTGAGCGCGAGACCGGCGTCAATCACGCCGTTATTGATGCAGCGGTTAATCGGATCCTGGCACCACGCGCGAATCAGTGCCTCGCCTGCGGCGTTGTACGGTACTCGGTTGACATTCTTGAAGCCAGACATGCAGCTCGTCTGGATCGCGGAGCGCAGATAGATCGAGCCATAGAGCACGTCAACAAAGCCGTAGAAGTCGCTAGAGAGCGTTCCGCGGTTGAAGAACTGGAACTGATCGTTACGCGTAGCGTACTGGCCGATGAAGTTGATGCGGTTGCCCTCAAGCGCGTTCGCAACGGATTCCTCGAGAACGTTCGGGGAAAGGCCGGAGGCGTACTTGGCAAACCAAGTCTTCATGCCCTGCGTGCGGTTCCAAGCGATAGAAGCACCGCAGGCCATAGCCATTGCAGAAAGCCCCCACGTCGGGAAGTAGATCGGGGCTACGACGTCGTACTTATCAACAATCTTTGCAAGCGCGCCATTCGAAGCCGTCAACGTGCTTTCAAGATTCTTGTCGCTAGACCACGGGAAGTAAACGAAATCATCGTAGATGTCCGCCCATGCGGCAAGGGCTTCAATTTCTTCAAGCTCGGCCTCCCAGAGCGTCGTAAAGCCGACCCAGTTCCGCGTGACGGCGCAGATCGCCTCCATATTGGCCGTCTCAGTCATAGCATCAACGCCCTGAGAGAGCACAGCACCAGTCGCTTGCGTCAGGCCGAGCATTTCGCTGAGGTCGGTGCCGCTGTCGGACTTAGAGGCGTAGCTAATCGTCGCTGCCTTGCCCTTCGTATCCGTCGTGAACGTGAAAGCGTTGAGATTGCTGTCGTACGTGCCCTTAACGCCCGAGATCGCCGTTGCAATCTTCGTCGCGGCATCGGAGAGCGAGGTGGCCGAGGAGAGATTGATCGAAGCGGCCTTCTTTTCCTGACCGCCGACGCTGATCTTGAGCGAGCCGTCAGTGATTTTCTTCAGGGCTTCGAGCGTAACGGAAAGCTCGCCGCCGCGAATCCAAGCGCCGGCAGCCTCGGTGACACGACGTGCGATCACAAGAGACTTCGGCGCACTCTGCTGATTCTGCACGCCGCTGAAATACTGCTGAGCAAAAGCCGTCTCTTCGGCCTCGGCTCCAAACATGGCAGACACATCCGCCGTCGACGAAAAGGCTACCGCGGGCGTACTGGCGGGAAGAACAGCGCTCTTCGTGAGCACAAGGCCGTTCGTTTCAAGATCGCTACCGCCGCCGCTAATCACGCGCGGAGAGACCGCAACGATGCGGGATGCAGGCAAAGACATATGGATATCCTCCAATGAAAAAGCGCCCCTGCAGGGCGCTCTTGGGTAAGTTAATTAAGACAATGCGCATTAGCGCGGCGGGAAGCGCACATCAACGTTATGCACGCCGACATTAACAGCGTCAGTGCTTTCCACGTCAAGCCTGACGACGTGCGTGTAGGTGATGTGAAGCGTCGTCGTCCATCGCTGGACATACTGATTTTCATCCACCACCACGGTCGTATTGCGAACGTCATCAGCGTAGAGACTGGATAGGCCGTACTTCTGAAAGAAGTCGCAACCTGACACTGTTCTGGCCACTGTTGCGACCGATTCTGCGCGCATACGGGCCGTTTCCGGATGATCGCTATAGACGTCGACTTGAACGCTCATCTCGACCAACCTAGAGACCACAGCGTCCATTTTCTGAGTCGCCGTGTCCCACTCATAGGACTCGACGGGCGTCCCGATCTCCCGGTGCGCGATGATCGTATTAACGACGTAATCGCGCGAGTCCGGCAGAGAAAGGTTGTTCTGATTTCCCGCGATGATGTGCGTAGCCTCAAGGCCGGACATCATCAGCAACTCGAAGTCTTTGACGGCCTTGTAGACCGTCTCATCAGAGACGATCGTAGAGCGCGTTGGAGGGCTTTGCATCATAGCCATACAATCCCCTGCGGCGGGTTTAGCTGAAGCGTTGCGCGCACACTCAACCAGTTGACGCCTGAAAAGTTTTCTAGAACCGCATCTACAGCCCATACCGTCCCGTCCTTGCGCAGGATGTAATCCCCTGCGCGGGAGAGCGGGCGAAAGATGCCTGCGGTCTGTTTTGCAAAGTCCTTCGGTGCGAATAGGTAGAACTTGCGCACAATCGAATTAGCCCCCGCCATGTCGGCATGAAACAGCGCCGCATCGCCCTCGCTCTGCACCTGCGCCATGACGCCCATGGTGCGCTCATACTGCGGAGCGGCAAAGCCATTCTCATCAGGCACTGAACCCGTCGAGTGAAGCAGCTGAACCTCCTCATCGGGGTGGATCGCATTGATCGATCCGCGTACCACTGCATGTAAATTTAGCCCCATACAACTCCCAGATTCTCAACCGTGAAGCTCATGTTCACTTGACCTCAAAGGCGATTGAGTGAAGCAACGCCCCCGACAAAACCATCGGTTGCGTCGTGGCGGAGCTGGCTTTCGACGAGTGATTTTTTCCCCCAGTCTTACGCCCTGCAGACTGCGCGGCGTAAAGCTCCATCGTGAGCGGCGCGCGCTCTTGGAACTTTTCCTTTGTCGTCCCGCCACTTGCAATGGTTGCCTGCACATCCTGCGCGGCCACAGTGCCCAGTACCGTAAGCGCCGACGCAGGATCCTTCAGCCCCTCGAGCGCCTTCTTCAGCACGCCCTTCCACTTTTCCTGCTCGGCAACGAGCGTCCCCCGCAGGAACGGGCGGGGCGGGTTTACTAATGCCGCTCCAGGCTTGATGGCCGCCTTGCTGAAGTCCGGGCGTCCCCGATCACTTAGGGGCACCGGACGTCCAATGGCACCACTCAGGAAAAGCGATTGCTTCGGCGTGACGCGTTGCACCCAGCCGAACTCAACGTACTGCGCGTATTCGGCAATGCTTGCGTCAGTCACCCCAACCTCGACCACTTTTGCGGCACGATTTCCGTACTGCTTGGCGAGCCCCTCCAGCCTTTGCGTCACCTTGCCTGCGTCAACCTTGATGCCCATCATTACCCCCACGGGTGATAGTTGTCAGAGACGTACAGGCGTCCTCCGAGACGGTATTTGCCCGTCATCATCCAATACGTAGACCCACAGGGCGTCTGATTCCACCACTGCGCGGACTGCGAGTTGCTCTTGATGAGATCGAAGGATGACGACACCGAGCCTTCTGATGCACTGGCCACGCGACCGGGCTGATCGCCGCGCGTAGAGAGCGTGGCCATATGACACAGCGCGTAATAGAGAAGCACTTTACGCTCGAGCACTGGGGGCGTCGCATCAGGATCGAACGGGGCAAAGCTATCTGCGTCAGTCGTGCCGACAATCGCCCCCACCTGATCCCACAGCACACCCAAGAGCACATCATTGATGACGGCCTCCGTCAGCCCCGGGAACCATGAGCGGAATTCTTCAATATCAAGCGCTACGTCCATTTTTAGGCCTCGATGTCTTTTACCTTCTCAACGCCGACCGAAGCCGGATCGACAGGCTCGACGCCCGTGCGCATCTCGGCAATCTCATCGCGGCGCGCCTTGAATTCCTTCTCGCTCCTCATCTCCCAGAGGAGCGGGGGCATGGCGGTGAAGGCGCGCTCGCCACCATGTTTGCGCTTGATGTCCTCCCAGTCTCGGCGTGCTACGCCCACCAGGACGGCATTCCCTGCGCCGAGGAGAACGCCCTTGGCCTGCCCCCTTAGCGCGTGATTAACCCCCGGGAAAACAACGGTTTTCGCGCCACCATTGCCATTGTCAACGTCATCAAACTTGAGCCCGAGGGGCATGCCGCAGGCAATGTAAATGATCTCATCGCCTGCGATGTCAGAAACCTTCTTTGCTTCCTGCTCAGCGGTGTCGGCAATGATGCCCGTGGTGCCGAGAGCAGAAGCCTTACGAGTACGAGTAGTGCGAGCCATAAAAAACCTATTCGTGACAAGAGTTTGTGCAGGGCAGGCGTGAACCCGCCCCGCCGTGGAGATAAAGGCCGTTCGTGACGGCCTGCGAGTTTTAGATGCCGACCATCGTCGCAACGAGGCTCGGGCGGCGAATCACGCAACCCCACGTGCCAGCAGTTGCCTTCTGCGTGAAGCTGGATTCATGCGCGATCAGGCGACCGAGGCCGAAGGCGCGGGAGAAGGCGGAGAAGCCCGTCTCGTCGCCATACACTTCCTTGACCGTCATGTAGAGCATTTCGCCGGCGGCCGTGGAGAGCTCGGGAAGCTGAACGATTTCGATGTTCGGATAGTTTTCCTGCAGCATGACCTTGGCCGTCTTGCCAAACTGGTTCGGCTGAGTCAGGTAGCCAATCATCTTGTTGGAGATGCCCAGAACAATCGGGGCGTTCACGTCAAGATGACCGCCATTGTTAGCAGTCAGTTCCTGCCACAGCTTGTTCACGTCATTGAACACGAGCGTGGCCGCGTTGTTCGGGTCGGCCGCGATTTTTTCAGCCCACGTAGATTTGCTATTGACCGACACCGGAGAAATCGATTCCGGGATGTTCGGATCATTGAGCATGCCGTAGATTTCCATGCCCGCAACGCCGTAGAGCTGGAACTTGTTTTCAGCTCGGGCAATGATCTGCGCGGCCGCGTTCTGCTTGCGAGCAGGGAGGTTGACATTGGCCTCGGCGAGCTTCGCCGTTTCGAGATCGCCGTACTTAATCGTCGTCTGATAACGGAAGTTCTGGCGAACCGGGAAGTTGTAGTTGACATCAGTGCTCGTGCCGTTCGCGAAGTCGTTGTACGGCGAGACCTGACCGGCCACTTCTTCCACGCTGAAGGTCGCGTAGTCCTGCGTAAAGGAGCCAACGAGCGTCTTGTCAAAGAACTTCGTGGCATTCGTGACACCGAAGAGCACATCAATGATGCGCGGGTCGACGTACGTGTAGAGAGCCGCAGGCGCGCCGACGTTCGGCTGCGTGGAAAGCGCGGCATCCTGTGCGAGCTGGTCGCGGTTGATGTTCTTGAGGACGATGCGACCGTCCTTTTCATCGAACGGCATAAAGCCGACGGCGTACGGAGCCTCGATGCCGCGCGCCTTGGCATTCAGAAAGTTTTGATCCATATGAATATTCATGGCCTTTGCTCATCACAAAGGCCACTCCTCCAAATAGTTTGTTTAGGGAAGCGTTGCAAGCGCGGTGCCGATAGAGCACGTTCCACCACTCGCCGCCGTGACCGCGTAAAGCTTTTTCGTCGTAGCGTCCAGCACGATGTCGCCGACGGCGTAGGGAAGTTGCGCGTTGGTAGGCGTGAGCGCCGTTGCGGCAATGCCCGTCTGGCTATCAGCGAGAGCGGTTGCAGAGACACGGAAGCAAGAGCCATTCTTGCCCGCCGCCCCAGCCGCGCCTCGTTCGCCTTGGTCGCCCTTGGCGCCTGCAGCCCCCGTTTCGCCTTTAGCCCCAGTCGCACCCGCGACACCCTGAGCACCCGTTGCGCCTTTGAGCCCCGTGAAAGCGAAGGTAAACGTCGGCGCGGTCGTCGTGCCGCCCTTGCTTACCGTGACCTTGGGCGTGCCGACGGTGGCGTCAACAGTGGCCGTAGCGGTAATCGTAGGCGTAGCGCCCGTTTCACCCTTAGCGCCCTGTGCACCAGTGTCGCCCTTGGCACCCTGAGCACCGGCGGCACCCTGCGCGCCCGTCTGACCGCGAGGGATGCCGAGCTTCAGAACGCCACCCTCGATGACAGCAGTTGCAGGAGCCCCGGCGGCGAGCGTCGTTGCCTGCGCAGACTGAATGTCAACGCTGGCAGCGGCCTGCAGTCCCGTCTCGACCTTGTTTAGCTTCTCGGCGGTGATGATGTCGCCGCGTTTCCACAACGTAGGAGAGTAAGCCATAAGCCCAACCTCCTTAGCCCGCGGAGGCCTCGTCAACCTTTGCAGAGTCAGCGAGAGCGGCGGCCATTGCGCCGGTCGCAACCGTAACGCCAAAGTTCTGATAAATCACGACATCATCCTTGGCGGCGCTCTTGACGCCGCGGGGGAAAATCACTCGCCAACCCGTGTCGTTCGTAGTGCCGGCGGCACCATACGTAATGGCACCCGTGGCCGGATCGCACAGGACGGACTGGCCTTCCGTAACCGCGCCCGTAGCGACAGCATAGAACTGGCCGCGAATGGCGATCGGCGGGCAGGCGCCCTGCGGATAGACCTGCGATGCGTCAGCAGTGAGCGTCGGAATCGTAGCGATGACGTCACGTTCGACAAAACCGACGGGCTTGGCACCGGACGTGCCCTTGAGGGAGACGATGTTCGTTTCACCCGTAACGTTGCCCTTGAGCGCCGTAGCAAAGCAGAAAGTACCTGCCTGAACGGTGCCGTCGGAGACGTAGTTGAAGGCCGTGTAAACGGCCTGCTTCGGATTCACTTCCTGACCGACAATGCCGACGGCAGGATCAGTCTTAACAACTGCCTGAAAACCCATGATTAATACCCCTTCTTGATTTGAGAAAGCTTAGTGGAGAGAATGGAGTCGGCCTTGCCCGTCTTGAGCTGGGCGTCCTGAGCGAGCGAGCGCTTGGCAGAGACCTTCTTGCCGGCCATGAAGGCGAGATAAGCGGTGCGGGCGGCTTCGGGACGAACGCCCTTGATGCTCACACCCTCCTGCTCCAGCGCGGCCAAATAGACGCTTTCGGCAGAGTCGTAGGCATTGAAGCGGACGCGACCGAGCGTCTGAGCGCACTCATCCATTGCCGTAAAGCGTCGAGCGATGCGGCGTTCGACACGCTTAAGCGCGGCGTCCTGCCCCAGTGCGCGTTCTTCGCCTTCGGATTCATGCTCACGATCGAGCTTTTCAGGCTCGGTCTTTTCCTTTCGTTCGCCATAGCGCACACCCTCGGCAAACGCCTTCTGGAACTCTTCTGGCTCCTCGTCGTAGCCGCAGGCCTTCAGGCCGTCCTGGATGAGCTGAGCGCACTCGTCCTCATCTTCGGCAGGCTTTTCGGCCTCTTCACCGATGTTGATGTCCTCATCTTCGGCCTCGGCTTCGGCATAGGCGAGCCCCTTGAGCGCATCGGCAAAGCCTTCGGCATCCTCAGGCTTCATGCCCTTGGAAACCATTTCGGCGATGATTCGCTTGATGGCTGCGTCCTTGTCCTCGTCAGCGGCTTGCGCCTCTTCAGCGGGCTTGTCGACCACATTCCCCTCCTCGTCCTGCTCATGCAGGTCTTTGATCCCGTCGGCGGCAGCGGCGATTGCGTCAGCAAGTGCCACCTCCTTCTTCTCGACGGCAGGATCGCCGTCAGCTGCGGCTACGGGAGCCGCGTTCTTTTCCGTCACGTCCATAGGTTGAGCCTCTCTTAAGTGACTGTCTTGCACCAACACATCGCGCCCCGCGCGGCCCTGCTCCACCAGCGCAACATGGTTGGCGGTAATGTCACGCATAACGAAGTCATAGTCTTCGCCGTCCGGCGTCTTGCCAGGGATGAAGTCAGGGGTATATCTGTACGAAAGAGACAACTCACGCATCGACCCATCGACGATGCGCTTGATTGCATCCTCAACAGTGAAGTGCAGCGAGTTGTCTAGGTATGGCGCTCTAAATGCGCCGTCTGTACCAGTGGAGCCGACGCGCGTTTTGATCTGCGGCGCGTCTGCGTAGTCTGGATGATGGTTGAGCTGAATCGGGATGCCGTTCGTGCTCTCGATCGTCTCGGGCTTGCTCAGCTCCTCTGGCGGGCAGTATCCGCGATAGATCTTCTGCGGATCGAGCCTCAAGCGCTCCCAGTCAGGCACCTCATGCCCGTAGTACGGTCGCACCTGCGCTTTGGTCAAGTGCGAGACGGCGACATGGAGGTTCCCGTTCTTGTCATACCTCCTCACGCTCTCGGCATCTAGGGCAAGTAAATAGCGGTCGTTGTTCATTTCAATATGTCCGATATATCTAGACGGAAAATGCATCGGCAAAACGGCAACAACCCGGGCGTTACGTTCTGGCCTACAGCCGGGTCGTAAAGCCCCTCGGAAAGGTCGAAGCGTTTGCCGTCCATTGCGACATGCGTCTCGCGTGATGAATACCGCCCCGGGACGTGAACCCATACCGCGTGCTTGATGCCCAATGCCTCGGCGTTGCCGCGTTGGATGCCCTGACTGACTTTGATCGACTGATCAAGCGCAACTCGCTTGGCACGGGTCTCCGTGAAGCCCTTAGAGGCTTTCAGCACGCTTTCGATCTCTCCCAGACTCTGACCCTCGTAGAGGCCGCGTGTAATCGTCTCTCGCACTCTGGCGAGGTCATCCGCCTGCATTTTGGTGATGAGCCCCGTCATGCCGTCCACAAGCCCCGGCAACGCTTTTGCTGTGCTCGGCGCCATGTGTCGATTCTTGACGATAGGGATCGTCCACTTTTCTTTGAGCAGAGTAGGAGTGATGCCCGCGCGTATCAGCGCACGCCGCTGGCTCGCTGTCACATTTTGCGCCATTGCGCGGACAAACCATCCCGAGACGAGCTTTGCGCTTTCTCCCGCGTGAATCATCCACCGCGCCATCTTCTCGGCGAGACTCAGGTCAAGCTTTCGAGCGGCATCGGCGGGATTAGACGCTTTGAAAGCGCGTATCGCCTCATCTATGAACTTTTTCTCTTTGCGTCCCCACAGTGCGGCGTCCTGTACAACCGTCTCGACAGGCTGCGTGAAGCAGCCCGAATCGATCAGGTTGCGCAGGAGCTCGGCCGTTGCCTCGCGCGTCTGTTTCTCAATGAGAGCAATCAGCCGCTTTTGCAAGGCCGCCTTGAGCCCGGCATTCGGCTCGATCGCGGGGATCGTCTTGATGCGTTTAGCCATTCAAGCCACCTAGGGACTGAAGCAGTTGCCGCGATTCGTCGGGCGGGTTCGATGCTGGAGCAGGTTCTGCCACTGCGGTCGTAGCCTGCTGAAGCGCGCCAAGCAAGCCCTCGATATCCTCAGGCTCCCCTTCGGGCACCTCGTCACTCAAAAAGCCCAAGTGCATCGCCGGCTCTTTCTTGACCGCTTCGCGCATTTCCTCTGCGCTGATTGCCTGAACTTGTGCAAGCGTTGCAAGAGCGCCTGCGCGCGTCTGAGCGGTCATAGCCGCGCTGGCTTCATCTTCCTTGCTCAATTCGTTGAAGTCGAAGGAGATATTCGAATTGATGCTCCCCATTTCGACTAGTTCAATTGCCTCTAAGCAAGTGTTAATTGCTTCGCGCCGCAGCTCTTGCTTGGAACGAATGTAATCGTAGTAGTTACGAATGTCGCTTTCACCCGTTGCGTTGAAGCCGCTAGGACTGATTCCCAAGAGCTTCACAGCAGGCGTGCGGTTGATAGACGCTACCATCTCCAGAGACTGCCGCACGACGTCCGTACAGCCCGCAATTGACGTTTGCACGTTCATCACGCTTTCGCCTTCCTTGTCGCAGACGAACACGGCGTTGTTATCGCGATAGCGCTGAAGCGCCTTCATACGGATGTCGAACAACTGCACCCCGTTAGGCGAGTTGAAGATGTCATCCGTGCTCGTCTGGAAAACGAGAAGCGAGACCTTGCGCACCAAGTCGGCCGTATAGACCCGGCACTGATTCCAGTGCATCACGTAGTCCCAGAGGATCTGAGCCTGCGGAATGCCGAGGAAGTTGTATGCCGGTCGCAGAAGCGTCGGCGGCGGATTGTCAAAAAGCCTAAGCAAGCGCGACTCATGCACCTTCGTTCCCAGCACCCAGAAGTAGCGGGGCTTGAGGTAGTCGGGCTTGAGCGGGTCGATGGCGTTGTAGTCGCCCGGCGATACGTTCACAGGATCGACCACGACAAACCGGAGCTTCGTACCCGGCTGTAGCTCTGCGCTTTCGTTTGAGTAGCGCAGGGGCAACTCGGGATTTTCCGTGCCGGTGTCGACGTAGATAAAAGCCCCGCCCATGTATCCGGTTAGTGTTGCGGCCTCATGAAAGAGCGTGCGTAGGTGGTACTTCTTCTCTTGAAGTGTCTGAATCTCCTCAACAGCCTCCGCGTCATCGCCCGTGATCGTAATCCACTCGCGGGTAATATCATCCGCAACGGTCTGCACGCAAGCACGGATCATGCCGTTCTGCGCAATCTGCTGAAGCGCGCCGTAACCTACGAAAGAGGTCACTGGGTACTGCCCGAGCTCGTAGCCGTGCTGTTGAAGGCTGCGATGAATTGCGCCATAAAAGCCCACGTCAGAAAGTGCCTCATCTTGCGCTAGGCGCTCTTTTTCAGACACCCCGAGAGTCACCGGAGGGGCGAAACGCTCCCTCACCTTCTCGACCGTCTCGAAGAGCTGAGTGGCTTGCGGCGGCGTGCGTAGCGTGCGGTCGATCTCCTCAAGCGCGGCGATGCGCTTTGCCTGCGCGAGGAGTTTGCCGTTAGGCGCTTGGGTTTTCGCCGTCTTTCTTTTCTTCTTGCTCACAATGCTTAATCTCCACTTTGCGCCATTCGCTCAGGAATCGGCGGAAAACGCGGCGCCTTGCGGCCTGCCACCGCACATGCCCGACCAAGTCGACAACGGCCTCAACTGCCTTTGCAATTGCGAATATGGCCACCGACGCGCCTATGGCATACAAGATGATCAAAGCGCCCCAAGCGCGTAACGTCAGTTCAGGTTGCATGAGTTGTGCCTACCGTCCAAGTAAGTAAGCTAGATTCGTCGGATCGATATGCAAGCCGCTGTGCTTATTTAGATCCGTCAATGCCTGGCTCATCGCGTCGATGGTGTCATCGTGAGCACCTGACGGAAATGCGAGGAGCTCAGGCACCAGATCGCGCTCGACCCACGGGAACCGCTCAGGTGGAGGCAAGTACACGTTCCTAGCCTCCCATAATGGCGTTACGGCCGACGCGCGCGCCTCCTTGCTTTCTTTTGGCGTGATCGGGATGATGCCCGACACTTTTTTCTTGAGCGTCGCGATGATCGCCGACCCGTTCGCTTTGTCTTCCACGAGCTTGCGAGTCACGCGCGGGTACTTGTTTGCCGCCGCGACGAACTGCTCGAGCGTCTTAACGAAGTCCCACTGACCGCGGAATTGGTCGATGAGATAGAAAGAGCTGCCCTTTCTGCCCCAAACCTGCCCGACAACGAAGTCGGACGCTTTCGAGTCTTTGAAAGTCATGTCCCACGAGATCACACTCGCATCGAAGCGCTCGGGCAAAGTGTCCCAGTACTGCACCCAGTCACTCTTGAAAAGCCCGCCGCCTCGAGGCACCGGGCGCTGTTGGAACTGACCTGCGACAGCATAGCCACCCATGACCTTCTCCATTTCATCCACCTGAGTGGCGGTAAAGCGCTCGGGAAAGAGCAGCTCACCTTCTTTCTGGCGAGGGTCTGTGAAGCCGATGCTGGTCTTGCACCTGCGACTTGCCTCGAAGCGCATCGGCAACATCAAGTGGTCATAGCCCAGTTCCTTCGCGAGGATCACGCCTGACGTGTCGCGCTCGTGGAGCCTCTGCATAATGACGATGATCGCCGATTGCTCGTTGTTCACGCGGGACGGCACAGCCTCGAGGAAGGTCTGTTGTGCGGCATCAAGCGCGGCCTGAGAGAACGCATCGTCAACGGACAACGGGTCGTCGATGATGATGCGATCGCCTCGAGAGCCCGTAAGGCTTCGAAAGGCCATGGACTCACGAAAGCCAGTAGCCGTGTTCTCGAACTTCTTCTTTGCGTTCTGGTCGCCACACAGCTCAACGCCCCATCGCTCCTGATACCAGTCAGAGGAGATCAAGCGTCGGCACTTCAGGTTGTCTCGGATTGCGAGGTCTTCCTTATGTGCGGTCGTCAGATAGCGCATTGAAGGCTGTCCGCCTGCGCCCCATTCCCAAGCAGGAAAGAAGACGCCAGTGAGCAGTGATTTCATCATGCCCGGCGGAACGTTCATCAGAAGGCGCTTGATCTGGCCGTTATGAACAGCCTCAAGATGTTCGCACATCGCATCGAGCGCCCAACCCCACTTGATCGGAGTGGCAGGCTCTAGCACGTGCCACGCCATCTTGCAGAACTCGGACAGGCTGCGCCGCGCAATCTCCTGATCAAGTTCGATCAGTGTCGGGAGTCTCGTCATACAGCAACTCTCTTGCAGCCTTGAGCTTTTCCATGTCGATCGCGGAAAGATCAGGCGTGTCGCTCTGAATCTTCACGGTCTTGCGATCGCCGAAGCGGGAATCGTCACGCCAAGACACTTGTCGCGCCTTCTCCTGCATCAACACGCGGTACGCCTCAATCGCGCCTCGCGGGAAGTCCTCCCCGTTGAGCAGACGTGTTGTCAGCTCGTTGTTCAGGTTCTCCTGAAGCTCCAGTAGCTCGTCGTTGAACTTCTCGGCGCTTGCTTCGCGCGCGCGCGCGGACTGGTTCCGAAAGTCGGGATTTTCAAGTTTCCAGCGGTTTAATGTTGTCCATCCCGGCATACCGGGCATCCCGCAGATTTTCCGCTCAGATACCCCGTCTCGGATCAATTCGCAGATCTTCTCTGCCAGTTCAGGCGTGTAGATCGAAGGTCGCCCCATCTTGGAGGCGTTCGGTTTTGATGCCATGGCACCTCCTTTTTGAGAGTTAGAACGGCCAAACGCTAGCCATGAAATTCAGCGCATAGGCAAAGAACATCCCAAACCCCATCAAGGCCGTAGCAACGATGAGGCATCGAATCAAACGCCAGTCACCCGGCACTTGCTTCAGTGGATCAGTCAGCATCTTGGACACTTATCGTCTTTGCGCCGTAGCAACTTCAATAACTCCGCCAATGCGGCAATCAGCTGCCTGCACCCAAACCCGAGCCCGGCAAGGCCGATCCCGTAGGCAAAGACCTGACCGTAGAGCGGCAAATCTGGATTGCTCATAAAAGCTCCAAGATCGAATTGCGGTAAAATACTCATACGCAACTTGCTCTTTACGTTGAAGTTGCACAAGAAAGCCGCGAGTGTTGGTAGCACTTGCGGCTTTCGTTTTATTGGGAATCTTTGTTATTGAGCGGGCTGAGGTTGAGCCTGCACCGGTTCCTGGCTCTTGTCATCGGTCACAGCATCGTAGACAGCATTGCCTGCCATCGATCCTGCGAACGATCCGGCAACAGTAGACCAGAAGCCACTGTTGGAAGATGCCGGCACCTGATTCACCGTCTGGTTGATGACGGTCGTGTTCTTCTTCACAACGGTCGTGCGCTTCGGTGCATAGCTCTTCGTAGGAGCAGGACGGGAGAACGAACGACCGCCGCTGAACCCACGACCACCTCGTGCTTCCGCTGCTGTAGAAACGAAAAAGGCGACCGCAATGGCCGCCACAATAGCTTTCTTCATATCATTCCTTTACACAAAATTACGCCCTACTCGATATTTCTCCATGAAGAGATGCATATCCGCTGCAGTAGAGTAAAATTTGATGCTCGAACTATCTAAACGGAGGGATGTTTATGGACCCCGTCATCACAAAGGCTGCCGCAGATGCGGCTGTGGCCGTATCTAAAGAGGCATACGAAGATATAGTTCATCCTGCCGCAACTAACATTGGGAAAACCGGGGGCTCTGGCACACGACTATTACACGCAATTTTCGGACGTGGTTGTGATGCTCTATCACTTAAATTTGAATTGTACTGGGATCGCGTAGAGCAAAACATTCGACGGCAAGCAGAGTCAATCCCACCTGAAGAAAGACAAGAGCCTAGCATCGGAATGACAAAGACAGTCCTGGACGGTCTTGCGGCGGCTATTGAAAACGAAGATCTTCAAAAGCTTTTCCTCAATTTGCTATGTGGTTCAATGGACAAAAGATCTGCTTCTGGAATCTTGCCTGTTTATGCCGATATCTTGAAACAAATGTGTCCCGACGAAGCTCTCCTCATGAGATACTTCGCGTCCCTACCAACACAGCAGGGGCCTATTCTTGAGGTTCGTGCAGCTTCAACTAGCCTAGATGAAGGATTTGTAGTTAAGCAAACCAATTTTTCTCTGTTTGGTTTTTACGCGAACTGCAACAATCCTCAAAACACACCAATTTATCTTGATAATTTACAAAGGCTTGGACTAATAACCCTTTCCTTTGAAAAGCATTTGGTAGACAACAATGCATACGACAAATTGGAGCACTTTAATGAAATTGAACAATTAAAAGAAAGCATCGAAGCAGATCAGACAAAAAAATGCGACTTTTCTCACGGGATCATGACACTGACTAATTTCGGAGCAAGCTTCTGTAAGGCATGCAAAATCACAGAGACAATTTAATCGTCCTCACAATGTCATCTATTTCTTTTTCGTGCCTATTAATCTTTGCTGCCAACACTCGAAAAGCCAAATACGCGATCACAAAACCAACACAACCAAATATCACCACTCCAAACATAATCGCATACATCATTTAGAACTCCAGGATGTAAAACAGGCGAGGATTCCTCCGCCCTGGCCTCGGAGCAAACTGCCCTAAGGTAGCGAAAAGGTAACCGCGCGGGTTGCGCATCGTTGAGAGGCGTGCGCGGTGTTGTAAACGAAAAAAGCCCGCAGTTCTTCACCACGGGCTCAATTACATCTTAACTCAAGCTAGCATCAGCTCTGAAACGCTTGCTTTCGCTTGCGGGTTCGTTTCTTTCGGACATGACAAAGCTCCCATTTCGGGAGCTGCGGAGTCAAACCGAGAGCCAACTGCTCTATCAATACCTTGCTATTTTAGCACGTTTTCCTCAAGGGAATCGACAATCTCGAAAAACTTTGCCACCGCTCTTTCCTTGTGCATAAGGAAGGTTTTCTGTCCTAGCGATAGCTTCTGCTCGATCACGCTTGGAGAAGTGAAACAGCAGTAGTAGAGCCTTAGGAGGTTTCGGTAGACATTAGTCAGTTGCCTGTCTCGGTAAGCCTCATCCAGTAGATCGGCATCTGCCAGGTCTATGCCTTTTGCGGCAGGGATGGATCGTTTGATTGGGGGTTGCTCATCCTCTTCCGGCTGGCGATCGTAGTAGTACCTAAGTGACTCGCAGAAAACTTGGGTCGCACCTTTCTTCGCTCGAGGGCATTCGCGGTTTGCTCGCGCCCAGTTGCGAAGTCGCTGTTCTTGCTCTTTCGTGATCATTAGAACTCCTCAATCTTCCAGCCGCCGCCGTCCTTCTTTGCTTGCTTGTATACGGCTTTGAAAACGAACGGAAACTTTTCGGCTGCTACCTTGACCTTCACACGTGCATCGTCGGTCCAGTAGCCTTTGACCTCGTGCATCTCCATGACGCCGTCAGCTCGTAGAACAGCGAAATCTGGCGTGTAGCGGCATCCATCTGCGAGCTTAAGAGTGACGCCTTCAAAGGCATACCAGACGATCTCCTGCGCGTTTCTGGCGGCTTCTAGCGTGGTTGCATAAGCCGCCTCTGTGCGGTTCATCTGTCCAGACTTCATGCGCCCGAGCGCGAAGACTTTTCTATTCATGTGCGAGTCTCTCGAGGTCGGTGCGTTCCATCAGTCGCAGCATTGAATCTGCCTGGTGCTTTGCGGCGCGAAGAGCCTGCTTGACGTGCTTTCGGTTTTCTGCACGATCCCAGACGTGATTTCTCACGTGCTGGCTTTCATCTGCACAAACGATCGCGTCGATGGTCGTCTCGAGCGTCTTGAGCGTTTTAGCCATGCGCGGTAGTTCGTCAGGCGTGAAGAGACTGGTCATTTCGCGCCTCCGAATCGTCCGTTGTAGAACGGCTCACCGCCAGCGAGGATCCAGCCCTTGACGTTGAGTATCGAGAGGCTCTGCTTGTACAGAGGCACGTAGATAAGCGCATCGTCCTCGCGATAGCCGAACACCCTGAATCCCTTGACCGGACGCCCGTGCCACGCCCTGAGCAGAAACAGGCATCGCTCTCCGACTTTCGGTGCATTGAGCTTTCCGTCCTTCTCGATCGGCTCGAAATCCTCGTCTTTGATTTCGGAAATGCGGGTGCTACGAGTGATTTGCATCGGTTTCTCCTTTAGCGATTTTGAGTTGTTCAATTTCGTCGGGTCGCAGGCGTTGCGGGAGCCCCGCCTTCCGCATTTGCCACGTGCCCGCCTTTTCGAGCTTGAGTGGCTTTTCGGGGATCAGGCGACAGCTGTTGCCGAAGCGGCGCTTTTGCGCTTTGCTCCACACCTGACCTGTTTCGTCGACTTCGTACTGGTCGAAGCCTTTGATGTTCCACCTCATAACGTCCTCCTGTGGTCAATATGCTTTTGCTCATTCGTCCCAGTCATCGCTCTCAAAAATCCATGCAACGTACATGACGAAAAGCAGGACGATCCCTATAAGGCATTCGATTTCGTCCGTCATGCGAGCACGCTCCTTAGCCAATACAGCGATGAAACAACGGCGGAAGCCGCGTACACGGCCGCAATCATTGCCGATATGCCTCGCAGAAATGGCGGCGTAATTGAATCACCCAAGACCTGTGCCCGATAAGCTGCCTCCTGAAAAGCCCAAAAGATTCCGAGCGTGAGCACGCCGAAGGCCAAGATCGAAAAGAAGAGTTGCGCAAAGTTCATCTCTTAGCCCCTCCAGTCGCGAAAAATCCATGCGATTGCGACTATGCCAACAACGACCGTGAGCACGCACATGTAAGTCCAAAACCCTGTCATTCTCGTTACCTCTCTGGCTCCCCCGTGAGAAGATTGAGGTTGTCTCCCCAGACAAACGTTCAACCAACCCACGGAGGAAATCGTGTTTGATCCGTTTTCTGTCATTGCCGCGGTCGCTACGGCGGCCACAGCCGTTTTCATGTATCCAAACTTCCTAGCCTCACGCCCTACCATCGACGTTTGCATCGATGACGTTCCGAACAGCACCCGTCGCGGTTCACGTGGTGAACAGCTGCAGAGGGACGGCTTTTTCGCCATGACCGTCACGATCCAAGCGGCGACGATGCCGGTCGTGCTCAGATCGATAGAAGTCAAAGATGCGATCTTTCCCACGTTTGTGAAGAAGGGCGGCGAGTTCGTGCCGACAGCCGACCTCTCGGCAGGCAAGAAGCAACTCGCCATCTCGCTTCGCCCCAACGAATCGAAGACCCTGAGGTTCTTGGTGAAGCCGACAATTGCAGAGAGCGGTACGCTCGAGGTTGTCATTCCGTTCTCCTACTTGCGCCCCGCTCTTCGGGCGAGTTGTGACTATGAGCGAACTCATTACATCGGCGAGTGAGCTCCCTCACTTCTCTCTGCAGCTTGGAAATCTGACGGTTGTGTCGATCTATTGCCCTGCCGGACATGACGATGCAGAAGCAGAGCGTTAGGATTGAGAAATCCTGTAGGTGATCGGTTGTGAATAGCCAGCCGAAGAATTCGCTCATCAGAAAACCTCCTCAGCGGAACAGTGAAGTGGCTTGAAGCGATTCCGTCCGGTGAATGTCAGCGGATAGGACACGCTCATAACCTTCTGGTACAGGTTTCCGCCTAAAAACTTTTGAAGCTCACCGTTTTCACGCACGCTCAGGTTCGTAACCAGTACCGTCGGATTTCTTTCTGCAACTCGCTCAACCAGAATCCTTCGCAACCAACGCCAGTCCTGCCCACAGCAATCAAACGCGCCGACATCGTCCAGAATCAAACACGGTTGAGCGCGAAGGATCTTGAAAACACTCTCAACCTCATCTCTCTTTTCAAGTCGTGCAAGACGGTCAAAGAGATCAATGGTCGAGAAATAGAAGCCAGGAAGCTCGTTTTCATCCAGTACGTTCAGCATCGCCAGCGCAAGATGCGTTTTGCCTGTACCGCACTTACCCGACAAGATGAGTCCGAGTGCGTTCTTATCACTGTGGATATTGCCGTTGCAGAAGCAATCCGCAATGCGTTCCTTCTCGCGCGTTACGAAGCGTTCAGCGAAGCGCTTGCAAAGGCGCAGGTTGTCGACCTCCCCAGAAGTTTCGGGAATGTAGTTGTCAAAACCAAACTGATCCGCATATGCCGGGCTTTCATACTGAAGATAGTGACCGAGTTCGACTTCTCCTCGATACGCCCCTTTCTGGACGTTTACTTCGTAGACGTAGCCAAAATCGTCATCAAATTCCTTAGTCATTCAGTTCTCCTTAGTTAAGTTCAAGTGCCTTTCGGGCGTTGATGCGGTCACGAAGTCCGCGACGGAAGTCGGTCGTTTTGATCTCTACGAAATCCGCGCACTGACGGGTTCGTGAGGCGACCAGATCACCGACATACTGGTCAAACTTGCTCGGCTGACCGCCGGTCTCCTCGATGCCGAGATTGGTGACGAGAACAGTCGGCTTGTCGTTTCGGTACCGAGCGTCTAGGATGCGGGCGAGCAGCTTGGCCTCAAAGGACGATGGATCGGCGGCAATGTCGTCCAGGCAAAGGACATCCAGTCGAGCAAGCTCTGCGGTGATCTCAGCTTCGCTCGTCGTCGCCTTCGAGTTGCCGTAAGTGCCTTGGACGGCTCGAACCAAGTCCATGGTCGCAACGAAGCGGACGGTCAAGCCCTTGGATTCGCGGAGACTGTTGAGAGCGGCGCAAGCGAGATGGCTTTTGCCAGTACCCCACGTGCCAGAGATAACAAGCCACGGGGTTTCTCCTTCACGAACAGCTTTAGCCCAATGGCAGATACGAAGGAAAGCGTTCTGCTGAACGTCATCAAAAGGATCAAAGTCCGAGAGACTTGCTTTTGCGAAGCGCTGCGGGATTGCGGCGATCTGGGCGAAGCGTTCTGCGGCCTTCTCGTCGTAGCGACGCTTGAGCACGCGGCATTCAGCCATACCGATGAGTGCGCCTTCCGTGTACTCGATGCCGTCACGCTCGAACTCAGAGCGCATCTTCTCGATCTCCTGCACAAGTTCCGGATCGACCTCGGTCTTTTGGGTGGTGACGGTGGAGGCCTTCTCTGCGCGGATGCGGCTCACACGCTCGAGGATTTCAGTCAGTGAAGTTAGTTTTTGTTCTGTCATCATGTGTCCTTACGAGTTCCAGATCTTCATTGCCTCTTCTCTGGCTCGTCGTGATTCTTCTGGCGTGTACTCTCTGGGTAGAACCTTTGGTCGTTCACAAACCCCAATGCCGTATTGAGGGTCTGTAGGCTTTCCAAACAGGAAAGTCTGGTTTTGGCTCTGCGGCCTGCTCTTTGCGAACTCTTCTGCTTTCGTCGCCCACGTTCTCCAGGCGGCCAGCCAATTGCTGAACTTGTTGTCCTTCGAGATGTGGAAGTTGACGAACTTGGTGAACTCCGTCTGAGCGTTGATGCTTGGATGCTTGGCTTGTGCGTACTCAAGGTATTCAGGCGGAATGGGATCGTCAGGCGAGAATGGGCAGCTTGTCTTTGGCTTGGCTCTTGTCGCCTTTGGCTTTTCGACCTTTTTACCGTCGTTGGTAAGATGGTCGGACACGGGCAAGCTATTACTTGTTCCCTTTACTTGTTTAATTACTTGTTCATTTACTTGTTCGGGTGTAGTTTCATACAGGGGTGAACTGCATTTTTCTACAGGGGTCCCCTGCACTTTCCTACACCCCTCACATGCACTTTCCTTCAGGGGTGTACTTTCCTTCAGGGGGGTACTTTTGTCAGGGGGAGTCGAATCTTGCAGGGGTTCGCTTTCATTCAGGGGGTCTGCCGTTGGCAGCCTGTTCAAATGCAAGGTGAAGTAACGCATTTGACCAGGCGCCTGAGTTGACGACACGTAGCCAAGATCGTGCAAAACTTTTAACGTCGTGCGAACAAGACGATCGTTCACGCGAGAAATTCGCGCAATTTTCTCGGTCGACGGGTAACAAGCCCCCGTTTCCGGATTTTGGAAAAACGCAAGGGCTTCCAGCACATCGACCTGAGTGCGATCGGACAATCCCGACGCGCGGACTTTATGCATAGCCTCGTAACTCATATTGACCTCAGCGGCTTTCCGCCAGCGCTCGATCTAAAGAAGTTCCAGAGAGCAGGTCCCAATCAACTTCTGGAAGCAGTTCACGTCGTGTCACCGCACCGCCGGTTTCACGTTCAATCCGGCAAGCAAGGGCGACAGATAACCGCTTTCCGTAGATCACGTTGTTTAGTGACGTGAGCTTGATCCCGCACCTATCTGCGAGTGCGGAGCGCTCGATCTTTCGGAGCGAGCGTAGGTATGCGTTTGCACGGGGTAACATGTGAGTATCCCTCAGTTTGGGTTATTTACAACCCGTAGTGTACACCATTTCATAACCCATCACAGGTTATATCGCGCATCATTAATTACCCTTGTTTTAAATTGCCCTATAACTTTGATTGGTTGATAATTGGAGTTACGACAACACCGGGGAGGAACTCCTTATGCAGGACATCACCTGTACCCGCCGAAGCAACTTAAAGAAAATCGTTTCAAGCTACCCGTCCCAAGTAGCTTTTGCAGAAGCCGTCGGCAAAACCCCTCAGCAAATCGGCGGCATGCTATCCGGCTCAAAAAGTTTCGGCACAAAAATCGCACGAGAACTCGAGATCAAGCTAGGACTAGAGCCAGGGGTACTCGATCACCAGACAGACAATGAATTTGTCCGCGTCTCAGAGATTGGCAACGCAAAGCCAGATGACGGTTGGTATTCAATCCCACTACTGGACGTAGAAGCCTCGTGTGGATACGGAGCCGAAACAGGTCTAGTCTCTATTGTTGGGGGTATAGACATGGCTCCAGACTTCTTGAGAACACTGCCGGGCGTCGTGTCGCCAAACGGGCTGCACGTCGTCAACGCCCACGGGGATTCAATGGAACCGACAATTTGCGACCGCGCGTTCTGTGTCGTGGATACGTCGCAAACGCGCATCATGACGGACGGCATTTATTGCCTTATGGCAGACGGACAACTCTTTATAAAGAGGCTACAGAGGAATCTTGACGGCTCAATCTTGATGCTCTCAGACAACCAACGCTATCACCCTCAAATTATTGACAAGCCAACGCTTGAGCAAACCACAATCATCGGCAGAGTCGTATACGTCTACAACGGTTCTGCGCTCTAGGCATCACTAACAAACCTTCGAAGAAGCCCGGTTCACCAACCGGGCTTTTTTTTGCGCCCGAAATTAGGTACAAACCCTAACCAAACCAAAATGAGTTAGGAAATGGTTGACATTAATAACCCGTTATGGTTTAATACTCGTACACCAAAACCAACCAGTTTGGTTTACGGTCGTAGATGGGAAGGGCATCGAATCTCGGCGCGCTACAGCGCCCCCTCCCGCGGACGAAACCCCGCCCTCCCGAGCAAGGAGCCTCGGCGGCGGCACGGAGCGAGAGAAAGGGACTGCAGCGATGTCCGAATCTCGGCACTTAGCTGTGTCGGGGACCGCCTGAGAGCGGCTGTAGCTTTGGCTAGAAGGGTCTAGCGACGCGCAGTACAGCTCAGACCGGTAGTCGCAAAGGTCGCGCATGAAAAGTGAGCGGACGGCTGGAGGGCATCTTCCAGTGCGGTTGGGCTGGGGACCACCTGAAAGCGACGGATGCTCGCCCCACGAGCTAGATCAGGATCAGCTGAAACGAAGCAGAGGACGCACGTCCCGAGCGGCCTGAGCGCAGACGATGCGCAGCCGCGCCCTGATCGAAAGCCGATTCAAGCCCTTTCAACCGAGAGGGCTTAGATGGGTTTTCGAAAGGAGATAACAATGGATGTTGAAATAATCGACAAGCGCCTGGTGGTAACGCCAACCACGCACGACGACGTGCGTTTGATTTACGCAATCGCCGCAGCGTGGACGGCGTTCGACGCGGTTATTTGTCCCGTTAGCGGGGAACCACTTCGTTGCAACGAGGACGGTACCGCTGAATCAGAGTTGCCTCAACGCGGTCAAGATCACGAGAAGTGACGGAACGACAAATAAAATGAGCGGATATACTGTCCCGACACTTTGGAGATTTCCGTCAATAACCCCTGTCTGAAGACAGAGGCTTGAAAGAGTCTTTATTGACTAGCCTCAGCGCCCCTCTTTCGAGAGGCGCTACGTTGGTTGGGAATGTACAGGCACCGTGGGATGTACATCCTAGTTCCACGCTCTGCGGCCTGTGATTAAAAGCTCTAAGAGGTAGGAGCGGTGTTGCAGGCACCAAACCCCTTCCAACATTGGCGAAGGATGTCAACCGGCCTTCGGGCCGCGTAAGCGGAGCCTGCGGGTATCCGCAAAGATTTAACCGAACTTAGAAAGGAGGACGGCGCTTCCTCCCCTGTCTGAAGACAGAGGTTCCCGCGCCGAATTTCCATGAAACTTGATTGGAACTTGATGCGGACAATCCTCGCGCACGTTGAGGCTGAGACGATTGAGGAGTTCGTGAACGACGCAAGCAGCCTCGCCGAATGGAAGGAAGGGCAGCTCCTTTCCGAACGCCGCGATCGCGTTCAGGACGCCAGCATTCGCGTCGTGTTCTCGCACATAAAGCTCCTCGTTGACGGCGGCTACATCGAAGGCCTGTACGTGACTGAAAGCGCTGACGGCCACTTTCAAATCGGGATTGCAGCGAATCCTTCGCTCACGCTCGACGGGTATTCGCTACTGGAGACCGTTCGAACCAAGGGGTTCGTCGACAAACTCAAAGCTTTCGCCAAAGAGAAAACGGTGCCTCTGACGCTGGGGACGATCAAACTGATCTCCGCCGCCGCCATACAGAAACTGCTTCTCTAACCTACGACACTTCATCAAGCCCTCGGCACACGCCGGGGGCTTTTTTATTGCCGTCTCGCGGGCACCCGCAAAGAGCGAGGACGGCTACTAGGAGAACAACGATGACAAAAAGTGACTTCGACGTCAGGCTTGCGCATTACCTACGTTCGGTCGGTCGCGAGACCTGCTGCGAAGCCGATGTCCATGAGTACGCGCTCCTGAGCATCGCGAACGCCGCCGCGCTTGCCTTCTACATGAAGGCCGAGCCGACCGTCATCCACTGCCCCGCAGCGGAGAAGTACGAGCAGGTGGCAGTCAACGTCCAGTGCGTCATGGACGAACTTCCGTAACGACTTCGAGGGCAACGGCGTGACGCAGATATGCGCCGATCTGGCGGCTCACTAGGCCAGATCCCAAAGTCGGGGCATCTGCAGACGAGAGGCTTTTGCGTTCACCCCGGCTCCCTCACCCCACTTCCATCAGAAGGCATTCACGTGCCGCCGGCCACTTCGGCGTGGCGTTCTCCTTCGGCAGCATCTGAATGCCTTTTCTTTTCCATTCCACACGGAGAGAAAGTTATGTCTCTTCTCGATTTCTTCACCGGACGCAGCGCCGACGAGCTCGTCCAGTACGAGCCTACGTCCGAAGACACCATCGTGTTCGGCCTTCGCCTTTTTACGATCGGCGGCATCGTCGCAATCGGTCTCACGGTCATCGCATTGAGGTACTTCGCATGAGCAACGGTTTTTACTTCGGCATGGGCGGCGTCCCGTCGGTGTACGACGAGTATCCCGACGAGCAGCCGATTCTCGTCGACGGGTACGAGCTCGATCTCGACACGCTTACAGCCGGAGGCGAGCTCGTCACAATCGAAGAGTTCACCGAAGCAGCCAACGACGCGGAGCTCGACAAGGACATCATGGAGGACTGCCTCGAAGAGCTTCGCGTGCTCTGGCAGGAGCGTGAAGAGGAGGAGGCCGCATGAGCTTCTCCGACCCGGTCCACATCATTGAACACATTCCAAGGGACTTCGACATGAAAGCAAACCACCAACGCAGGCGATACAAGCTGCCTGCACAGCTCCGCAAGGAGGCACACACCAAGGCTCAGCCGGCGAAAGCCCCTGAGCCTTTTTCATGCGAGCGCCCTGGCCGCGTCTGGACGCTCATCACTTTCATCGGAGCGCTGGCCATCATCGCCGGCGTGCTCATTACTGGACACTGGGAGAGATAAATGAACGACTTCAAAGACTTCGCGCTTGAGCTGCACGAAAAGGGCATCAAGGCAACGATGGACAACGCCAGAACGTTCGTCCTTGGCAACTACGACCGCGTGCTTCCTGCCTACTGGCTAAACCCCGACGCGAGAATCAAAGCGCTCTACGCGCTGATGGAGACGCGCTACGTGGACGACTTCGAGTCGTCTCTCAAGGCGACGCTCACGCTCAGCTCGGAGCTCGACCGAGCCCTTGAGCATGCGACATCGATGCTCTACGGCGAGATGCTCGAGATCGAGTACGACGAACACAGCGAGGAGTAAGCATGACGATCACTTCACTTGAGCCGCTCGAGCTACCGATGCCCGAGCCTGAGGACGAGGTCGACTTCGCCCCGTACCCAGAGTTCGCCAGCCGCGACGAGTTCGAGCGCGCGCAATGGTTCGGCGATCGGGCAAAGCGTCCCGAGCCGATCTACGACAAGACTCTCGAAAACTTCTACGCCATCGGCGACGACGGCGAAATCCCTTTCTAAGGAAACGCAATGAGCTACGCGACCCTGGTACTTGGAGAGAGCGGAACAGGCAAAACCTGTTCGCTCCGCAACCTCGACCCAAAAAACACACTTCTGATCCAGCCGGTGCGCAAGCCGCTGCCCTTCCGCTCTACCGGGTGGAAAGAGATCAAAGCGAAAGGCGACGGGAACAACATCATCGTCTGCGCCGATCCGCAGAAGATCATCAACTTCATGAAGGTGACCCCATTCGACGTAATCGTGGTTGATGACTGGCAGTACATCCTCGCTTCAATGTTCATGGATGCACGCAACGTGAAGGGCTATGACAAATTCACAGACATTGGCGGCGCAGGCTTTGACATTGCCAAGGCTGCATCCGAACTAGCGGAGAGCAAACGCGTCTACGTCCTCGCCCATACGACTTCCGACGATCTGGGAAACAACATTCGCATCAAGACGCTCGGGAAGCTACTGGACGACAAGATCGTCATCGAAGGGATGTTTACGACCGTCCTTCGCACTCATGTCGAAAACGGAAAGTATCAGTTCTCCACTCAAAACTCAGGGAACGACACGGTGAAATCTCCGATGGGCATGTTCTCCGAGAAGTTCATCGAGAATGATCTGGCCGCCGTAGACGAAACCATCTGCTCCTACTATCAGATTTCTAACACAAAGGAAAACGAATAATGATCACTACCTTCACCATGAACCGCAAGTCCGCGGAAAAGGTTGCCGGCTTCAACGGCATCGACAAGTCCGGCAAGTACGTCGGCACCCTCACACAGGTCGAAGTCGCCGAAAGCAAGGCGGGCGCGACTTACGTCGAGTTCGCCTTCAAGGCGCTTCGCTGGACCGAGTGCGGTGAGGCCGCCGAAGAGCGCGGCGAGAAGATGGCCTTTATCCGCCTCTTTGTCTCCTCTCGCAACGGCGACCGGACCTTCGGGGCCGACATCATGGACGCGCTGCTTGCCGTGCTCAAGCTCGATAAGGTTGAGGCTACGCAAGCGCAGGTCTTTAACCGCGACGGCACGAAGCGCCCGGGCTATCGCATCGGCGCGCTCGAGGGCCAGACCATCGGCCTGCTCCTCCAGCGTGAGAACCGCGAGTATGAGCACGAAGGCCAGATCAAGACGACCTACCAGATGAACATCATCACGCCGTTCCATCAGGTTACTGGACAGAACGCGAAGGAAGTCCTGAACAACCTCGAGGCCAAGGCAGTCGAGGCTAAGTTCAAGAACCTGAAGGACAAGGAAGCCAAGCCCGTCACGCCGTCGGCTCCGGTTGCGCCCCCCTACGACGACGCTCCGCTTGACGACAACCCATTCTGACCATTTTCGTGACGCCACGAAAATGATCACAGCCCTCGGCACCGCCGGGGGCTTTTTTAACCAACCGAAAGCCGATTCAAGCGGCTTCGAAGAGGACGCTTGAATCAGTTTTCCAACAAATCAATCGAGATCTTGACGAGGGAATCATCCCTCGGTTTATCATTAGGACATCTTCCAACCGACTTGCCTTATGACCATCAAGATTCACCCCGACGTAGGCCAGATCCTTATTTGTGATTTCAACGGTTTTTCGCAACCCGAGATCACGAAAAGACGGCCTGTCATCAACCTTACGCCGAGACGTCGAGTCGGGACAGTTTGCACGGTCGTGCCTTTGAGCACAACTGCGCCTGACCCAGTGCAGGGATGGAACGCTCGCTTGCACGTAAACCTCCCAAAGCCTTTTGACAATCCAGAATGCTGGATCAAGGGCGATATGCTGTACACGGTCTCTTTTTCACGTCTAGACCTTTTCTACACGGGCAAGGTAAACGGCAAGCGGCAGTATGTTTACCCTTTTGTTTCACCAGAAGAAATGAAGTTGGTTTGGAAGTGCGTGATGTACGGTCTCGGAAGAGCAGACCTACTGAAAGCCTCACCGGCAGAAGGAACGCCCAAGGTTCTCATTGAGGAACGCATCGTTCGAAAAACAACGGTCATGTGCGGAAACGCAACAGATTCGCTTGACTTTGAGGTTCCACCCTTTTAAAGTGAAGCTATTCCAGCAACTAGCCACAAGGCTTGCCTGGCTCTAAGTCCAGTCTCGTAACTGAGCTGGCCTCTACGGAACCGAGATTGCAATCGACCGTAGCGACATTTCAGCCCCGTCGGCGAAAGCCTTCGGGGCTTCGCTTTGACAACGCGCCTCTGTTTCGGGTATGCTTCTCGTGTCGGCACCGCAATGGTGCGACGCGGGATTGGCGTCCCGCATATGAGGCGGTCAGCCGCCACTAGTCGTGTAGCGGCTTTTTTGTTGGCTGATCGGAAAGGGGAGGCACCTGGTGCCCACCCTTTGAAGTCACCTTTACGGGCAAGGCTTGCGGGCTCCTTCGGGAGGCCGTTCCTCATAGCGGTACGCCAACCCGCAACCCTTCCCACCACCGATTGGCGTCGGTGAAAGTTATGAGGTGACTTATGTCAATCGTTCAGTTCTCATTCGAGAGCTCCAGTATTCGCACACTCGGCGATGCTATCTCCCCTTTATTCGTCGCGGCTGACGTTGCCGCAATCCTTGGCTACGGAAGCACCAAAGATGCAACGCGCATCCTTGATGACGACGAAAAGCAGACAGTCTCTATCGACACAAACGGCGGCAAGCAGTCAATGACTGCAGTCACTGAATCAGGCCTTTACGCAATGATCTTCAAAAGCAAAAGACCTGAAGCCAAGCGTTTCCGCAAATGGGTCACGTCCGAAGTTCTGCCCGCCATTCGCAAGACGGGACGCTACGAAGCACAGGAAACAATCACGCCCGCCGAGCAACGCGCCATTCAGCGCGAAGTGGCAATCCGCGCACATAAGACCGCATCGAACTATCGGACGATCTACCGCGCCATAAAAGCACGCTACCAGATCGCACGATACGACCAACTGCCGCGCACCAAGCTTGCCGACTGCCTCGAATTCATCAAAGAGGTCGAGCTCGATGTCCCCGAGGTGCCGCACACCACGCGCCCCGATGATGGCGGCTGCCCGCACTGTGGCCTGCATCCTATCCCCGCGGGCTCGATCGTTCTCTCCGCGCGTGAGGCCGAGAACCTGCGGACTTTCGTCTACTACTGGCGATATCTCTTCCGAGAAGACCTCGAGACCGTCCTCAAGCTGATGCGCCTCCTCCAGTCGCCTCTCGCAGCACGCTTCTACGAAGCCGTGACTTCCATGAACCTCGGTTCCATCGAGGACATGCTCGAGCGTAACGGCTATAGCGTGAGGCAACTGTCCTGCTACCGCGCCCTGACTGCTCAGTAACAGCCCAACCCATTTTTCACATCGGCCCTGCCCTAACCGGCGGGGCTTTTTTATAGGTACTCAAAATGAAACTCTACGAAATCGCTCCAGCGCTTCGCTTTGCGCTGGATGACATCGTCGTCGACGAGGAGACCGGCGAAATCCTCAATACGGACAACCTCCACGCCGTCGAAGCCGAAGCATCCGACAAGATCGAGGCCACGGCCCTCTACCTGCGCGAGCTCGATGCCGAGGCCAAGGCCGCCAAGGACGAAGCCGACCGCATGATCGCCCGCGTCAAGGCGATGCAGAAGCGCTCAGACTACATCAAGTCCATGCTCCTCGAGGCCCTGCACGCGACTGGCAAGGTCAAGACCGCACGCGTGACCGTCTCGATCCTCACGACGCAGGCTGTCGAAGTCTCCGAGGGCGCAGACCTGCCCGAGGCCTTCCAGACCGTCAAGACGACCGTAAGCCCGAACAAGGTCGCCATCAAGCAGGCTCTGCTCGACGGCGTCGAAGTCCCCGGCTGCCACCTGGAGGCACGCGAGAGCGTGAGCATCCGATGAGCCACAACGGATATATCGGCGAAAAAGGCCCGCTGCGTATGTCTTCGCTGCTCGAGGCGCTCGGGATAAGGACGAAAGTCGCAGCGTCGTTCAAGATCACAGTGTCAAAGCTCGTCGACGCGGGGATTTTGTCCGTCACTGACGATCAGAACACGCTCGTGAGCCTGACAGACGAGAAGTACGCAGACCCCGCCGTCGCCCTTGACGAGTACCGTGCGTACAACTCCGAGAAGAAAGCCGAGAAGAAGACCGAGACCAAGGCCGTGATAATCCCCCCGGTCCAACGCTCAATGATCGAGGACATCGCCTTCGGCATGGCAGAACAAGGAGCAAAAGCATGAAATTCAGACTCAAAGACCGCGAGCTGCAACGCAAGCTCGACGCGCTTAGCAACGGGGACTTCTCCCGAGAGCTTGCAGCTAACAAGAAGCGCATCTTCGCCGAGCTAAATTTTTTGAAGCAGATGACCCTCTGGTTCCGCAAAAGCGAAGGCCCGTTCCATGCGTTAATGATAACGCCCGACATAGTCGAAAAGGTTGAGGAGGACGAGGAATGACAAAAGATGGAAAGATCGAATGGGTTCGGTACGACGAAAAGGATGAAGCGACGCACCCGCGCCCCGGCCAAGAACTGCTCATCATGGCTCTGAAGACCGGCAAGCCCGTCTTCATCCCGCGCGCATACTTCGGGCTATACGACGACCGCTTCTACGAAGCCAAGAGCGTTCGAGGCAATACCGTTCGCAAGCGCGTCGAGTACAAAGTCGAGGACTTCGACGATATTGCGTGGGCTTATCTTGACATTCCGTTGTGGTGGGGCAGAAAGGAAGACAAGGAATGACAGAAACCGAAATCGTCGTCCAGGACATCCGTCGCGAGCTTCGATGGTCATTCCGCGATCAGTCAATCGCCAACCTCCTCGGACTCGCCAAGCGCCTCATCGATCACAAGGACACCGCCGAGATCGTCGATGCCGTAAGGAAGTACACGACAGCGCTCTCCGCAGCGAGGCAGAGCGCAAACCCTGCCGCCCTTGACCGCGTGAAGCTCTCCGCGTACATGCTCAC
>OGDE01000215.1_pt1 | contig 54228 bp, 49 predicted proteins | sample 1570321 | NCBI WGS metagenome assembly OGDE01 (sample SAMEA2581976, study PRJEB24529) | metagenome | biome: Human gut stool | place: China | collected 2011 | reverse complement strand
ATACACTGGATGGACAAAACGTGACAGAGGATGTGATTGCCGGAGTGATTCCAAAAGCAATGATGGCAGGATATGAAGAGGAAGATGTCGAAAGTGAAGAAACTGAAATCGAAGATACTGAAACCAAAGATGATGAAAATTCAGATATCGAGGACGAGGATACTGGAAAAGATGGTAATGACGCGGATATAGTAGAAACAGACGCGCCAGATGACATGGACGAAACAGAAGCTACGGAAACAGAAGATGATTCTGACGATGCAAATGACGCGGAGCTGGATGAAATTGAAGAAGATAAGAAAGCCGAAGCACCCAAGAAAAAGGTGTATGCATCCATTTTTATGGGCTGGGCTTTGGAAGATGGCAAAGATACCTTTATCCCGAAGTGGAAAGCCGGAGATATCGTTCAGAACCTTGTAGCAGAAGATGGTGGAGAGATCACGCTTTATGCTGTATGGGATGATTGTCCGTGGATTCAGGCGCAGGATCTGTATTACACTTTAGAACAGGCACAGAGCGGATTTATCACGGAAGAAGAGATTTTAAGCCATGCAACAGCTATCGACCGTGAGGATGGAAGCCCGATTTTGCCGGGAACAAACCCGGCTCCAAGTGATCCGGAAGTTTTCACATCCTTTACGATCCCGGACTATCAGGAAAGTGAGTTTACAAACCTGCAGCATGATTTTGCAACGTCCGAGAATCTGACTGTAGTTGACCATACAGGAAATACTTATGTGAAACAGATCATGGTGTATGTAGTTGACACAACGCCTGTTGTAGAGAAGCCGGAAGGAAAGACCAGATTTATCAGTGAAAAATATTTTAAATTAGATCATGACCATGGAGGTTTGGAAGAAAATTCTATCTGGATGACAGATCCAGATTATTACTTTGCACTGCAGAAGGCATTTGATAATTTGAAAAACGACACGCCGGAAGATGAGTTTTTGATCCCGCATGAAACGATTCTTGAAATGAAACAATATGTCCAGGAGCACGGGATCGGAAACAGTAAAGAGCCTGGAGCATTGACAGAGTTTTATAATCGGTTCATGGCGCCGAATAAAGTAGAATAATTGCGACGTCGCAACAAAAATTTGAAAGGGAAAATTATTTATCAAGTTTTGAAAATTAGCTTGACAAATAATTATAAAATAATTATAATATAATTATGAAAAACATAAGATTTGAATGGGATGAAAATAAGAATAAAATTAATAAGAAAAAGCATGGCTTATCTTTCGAGGAAGCAGTAGAAGTCTTTGGAGACGAAAACGCTATCCTGTTTGATGATCCAGACCATTCGCTTTATGAAGACAGATTTCTCATCATTGGCGCAATTAAATCAACGAAAATATGCATTGTAAGTCATTGTTATCGTGATGATGATAATGTTATTCGTTTAATTTCTGCAAGAGAAGCAACAAAGAGTGAGAAAAAGATATATCAGGAAGGGTGGTAGAAATGCGAGAAGAATACGATATTAAGAATTTGAATCCGAGGAAAAACCCGTATTCAAAGAGGATTAAAAAACAGGTAACAATAAATCTTGATGGGGATGTGATCGATTATTTTAAAGCGCAGTCGGAGAGTTCCGGGATTCCATATCAGACGTTGATAAATTTGTATCTTTCGGATTGTGTTGCGCAAAAAAGAGAGCTGCAGATGTCCTGGAAATAAGGAAAAGAGAAAGAAAAATAGAATAAGCAATAAATGTAAAAGGAAGATGACAAAAGAGCATCTTCCTTTTTTGTTGTCTGGAAAATTAAAATGTTTTCCCAGTCTCCCGATCAACGATCCTGACATCACAGCCAAGAGCATCTGCTATTTTCTCAACATCTGAGTAACTCATGGTATCACGATAGAGCTTGGTACTTAAAGGTTGTGGTTTCATGCCGATTTTTTCAGCTAGATCGGAAACTTTGATGTTTTTTTCTAACATTGCCTGTTTAATTTGTTTACTTGCACTCATGTTATCACCTCTTGAAAATAATAACATAGAGATAAAATATATTCAAGTACAAATAAAAAATATTCAAAAATGAGCATAAAAGTATTGACAATATATTCAAAATCGACTATAATATAATCATAAAGAACAGGAAAACAAATCACAGGAGGACGAAAACATGATCTATAGAATTAAAGTTGAAGGAAAGGAATACAATGAAAATTACACATTCGAGACACCAAAGGAAGGGGATATCCTGGATGAGTTGAAAGCGATTGTTGAGGACATGAAAGAGGGAAATATTAATAAGCTGGAAGTTGAGAGGGAGGCATAGGAATATGAAAAAAAAGTATTTACACCAGACGGAACATTTTTAGGAAGGGCGTTAAAAATTAAAACTACCGGGAACGGCGTTGAAATCACAGCACTGGGCGATTTTCCGGGGATGATAGAGAAAACAGTCGTCTATCTCGGCGGCTCTATCGTTTATGAAGATGAAAACAGGATTTATATAAAATATTAAGTCGAAACCGCCCGCGCGGCGGTCTGGCGTAGAGTTGCAACCTTGCCACTGATGAGACAAGCAAAAAATATAAAATGAAAGGTGTTAAAAATGAAGATATTAGCAAATAAAAACGGCTTTGTATTAGCTCATGATGAATACTATGGAGATTATTGCTTTGGTACAGAAAGAGAAATCAAAAACCTATCTATGCCTTGCAATCAGTATGGAACAAAGAAAGAAATAAAGGCAGAATTAGAGCGTTGGAAAAAAGAGGTTGATTTTGACAATCCAAGAATGCTTGAAGTTGAAGCCTTTTTTATATCTGTTTTAACACATTGCGAAAATTAGTCGAAACGGTGGAGATTCCCACCGTCTGCAGGAACCGCCCCACCTGCACCGATGAGACAGGGCGAACAATGAAAGGATGGTTGATTTTATGAAAGAATATAAAGTTGCTTTATTGGTGGAATTTGAAAGCGGTGTTTTTAATATTTTTGTTAATGCAAAATCAAAGAAAGAAGCTGAAATCATAGCAAAAAATAAATTAATTCACTCATATCCTATTTTTAAAAATGAAAAAATAAATGTTTATGATACGGTTGCAATTTAGGCAAGATCGGCGTTTACCGGGGTTCGATTCCCCGGTTTGCCATTTCCGGAATGACCGGAAAAATTTAGAAATGGCAGATCAAAATGAATGGAGGTAGGAAGATGGCGAAAGTATATCGTGTGCAGCTTGAAATATTATTGGCTGCTGATGAAAAAGCGTTACTTGATCATTACGTGAAGGAACAAAATCAGAGATATAAAAAACGCGGAGCAACCCGGAACTGGTGGACGCTGGAGAAACTGTTACAGTGTTTATTAAGCGATATAACTTACCAGGCGGTAAAGTATCGCAGCGTTAGGGCTGTTTGGCAGAAACTGTCGTGATTTGTCCCTGCCTTGTTTACAAATTCACACAGCGGAGGCGCTTGAATGTCTGGCGTCTTCGCCACAAGGAAAAGATCCTTTCTTTTTGTTTATCAAAAAACAAAATAAAAGGATACCAGCAGACCTTAGTCGCAGGGTGGAGTTTGTGGATAAGCTGCTGTTTATGGAATCGTTGGTAACTGTGTGGGGAATGTGTGGGAAAATTGTGGGAAAGACGGTTTTCCTTTTCCATGATTTTTCCATGCATTATCCATGCGGTTATCAATGATGGAATAGCTGTTTATCCATAAAATCCACGCTGTTCTTACGGTGTTGCAAGACGGGGAGAGCGACCGCTGTCCTGAAGGGTTTAGTGCTGTTCCGGAGGGGTGTCCCGCGGCGCGCGGACGGAGTGTAAGCAGCGAAGCGGGGCGCCCCTCCGGGGCGGCACTAAGCCCTTCAGGGCTTCTGCCGGGCGCGTAAGCGCCCGGCTTAACCCCCGGATTGTAACACGGGGGTATAAATGCGATAGGCGACTCTTAATCCAGAGGGCACAAATGCCGGAAATACGGCAAAAACTCCGGTAAAAACTTTAGTTTACACCTTGTTGACTGAGACCCCAAAAGTCAACATGATGTAAACTATCCGCAAAAATACAAAAAATAACCTGCCTGCATACGGTATTGCGGGGAGTTACAGGTATTTTGAATTTTGAAAAAACGAAATGAAAAAGGAATCTTTTAAGGAGGTGGAGAAGATGGCGCAGACAGAAAACAGTGTTACCGCTTATGATGTGGAAGACTGGAAGAAAAAGGACAGTCAGCAGATGTCACCGGCAGAGCGTGAAAGCTGGTTAAACGAAGGACGGCTTCTTTTAACCGATTACGCGGAAGGGATCGAACGGGAATGGGAACTGATCAAATTTTATGGACAGCTCCTTGCGGCGGTGGCGGACTGGTGCATCGTCTTTTTAAAAGGCGCACATGGTCCGAAGTGGACGGACGGGCAGGAACTTAATTATAAGCGCAGACGGATCGAATACCAGCAGGAAGAAATGATTACACACGGCTTTTTCATTCCGCCGGAGTTTGCTGATCTGCCGCCGGAAATGGACGTAAATTATATGCGTGGCAGGGAAAATATAAAGAAAAATGCGAAAGCAGCATTAGAACAGATTTTAGAAAATCCGGATTATCAGTTTGTAGCAGATCATGAGAGTTTTCTCGGGCGGATCCAGACGGCGTGCATGCGTGTGCGACCGGATGAAGTGATTGGAAGAGTAAGAAAGCTGCAGGAAGCGATTGAAAATAATGATTTCCCTGGAATGCGGCGATATGCAGATTCCGATCCGGTCATTGCAGCGGCAGCCGTCTGCAGGGCAGAAATGGAACCAGCGTTAGAAGATTTAAACCCGTTTTAATTGTGATGATGCAGAAAAAACAGGTTATGTGGTGGGAACCTTATCTTAAGATAAGGCAGCGACCAAAAACAGTGTGATCATACCGGCTGTTTTTTGGTGGGTGGAAGAAAGAAAAACACGCAGAAGGGAGGAATGTATATATGGGTGTGAGAGTTGTGATCCCGAACATGTCAAAAACCTTTGGGGCATTGCACTATGCCGGTGAAGGGGAAGCAGTTACCTGGAACATCTGCGGCGAAGACGTAAAAGGAAATTTTTACACGTTCTTCGCTGACACGCTTCGCGGGGAAGTCGTAGAGGCTTTAGTGGTCGGTGCGAATGGATCTCAGCCGTTTGAATTTGGCGAGGCGGTTATTTTGGAAAATCCAAGCATCATTGCAAGAAACCACGAGACGCGGAGCGATGGAATGAACAGCCTGCTTTTAATGGCAGATGGCATCTACCGGGAAGCGGATGTCTGCTTAGAAGATGAACCGGATGATGGCAGCTTAGACGAACTGGTAGAAGAATACCTGATGAAACATGGGTACAGCATTGTAAACCGGGATGAATAAGAAAAGACAGATCAGAAAGACAAGTAAAAACACGTAAACAGTAGGAGGAAAATATCATGGAATTAAAAAATGTATTTATTGATGCAAAGAAATCATTAGGAAACATCACTTTTGCCGGAGCAGGCAAAGAAAACCAGCAGCGTGTAAATGGCGGTAGACGTGCGGTTACATCAAGAACCTACAGCCTCTATTCCGATATACAGCGTGCAGATAATGTTGAGGTTACCATTCCTGGAAAGGCAGGGGCAAAGCATTTTGAATATGAAGAACCGGTGGCGCTTATTAATCCCCGCGTGGAAATTGAAGGATATGCGATTAATAACAGGGGTTATGTGAATTATAAAATTTATGCGGATGATATTGTTTCCGTGGATGAATTGGAAAATGCAGGAGTAAAACAGTGATCCGGTAAAAGGAACTATATGCAGCACAGCAAATGAAACAAAAGAGGACAATTCAAAAAGAGCAATTCAAAAAAGAAAAGAATAAAAAATAAAGAAAAGATTAGAAAGATGGAGGAAGAACAATGAGATTTTCGGAAGGTTTATTTATTGATACAGAGAAAACATTAGGAGAATTAAAGTTTGCGGCATTGCGCAGAGAGAACTACGCGCAGGATGAGGAAGGAAATGTGACCGATGAGGTTACAAAACGTACATATGACCTGAAATGTCAGCGCCAGGGGCACACGATCACAGTCAGCATTCCACCGGAAGCCGGAGAAAAAGATTTCCCATACAATGCGGCGGTAACGCTTGTAAATCCGGTCGTAAGTGCAAGAGCAGACGCAACGTTCGGTGGAAGGGCGACCGCAGACTGGTATATCAATGCGGATGATATCGTATTGGCAGATGCGGCAGGAAAACCTGCTGATCAGACAAAAGCTGCCGGAGCAGACGCATCGAAAACAGCAGATCAGAACAAACCATCTGATAAAGCTGCAGATAAGACCGGAACGGACGCAAAGGACGGAGGAAATAAAAAATAAATAACCGGATGGGAGAGTGGAATAGATGAACAGATTTCCAATCTGGAAAGGAAACCGCATCGGGCGTTATGATGACAGGCTGATTTTACGGTCTGTCATTTTTTTTGCCCTGATCATTACAGCATTATCCGCTTTTGTGATCCGGCTGACAGAAGGAAATATCCTGCTTAGGATATTCCTGCTCTTCCTGATCGTGGTTTTATACCTGCTGGATATGCTTTATAAATGGAAAAGCGGCAACATGACAGATATCCGCAACCGCCAGGCAATGGCGCGTATGTTATTAGAAAACCGGTGGTTTGAGACAGAGCCGTTGCGACAGAGCAGAACCGGCGGCAGAATGGAGCGGATCATATATTTTCCGGCACTTTATTACAGACGGAAAAAACGGCATATTTATGTGACAGTCAAGATCAGTATGGGAAAGTACCAGGATAAATTGCTTACCTTGGAGGAGAAATTAGAAACCGGGTTAAATTGTGAACTGGTAAAAAAAGACACAAGAGATATCTGGGTTAAGTATGAGTTCCTGACCGGAGTTGAAAAGAACCGGATCGATATTCAGGATGTGAAGGCAAAAAATGGAGAATTAAATCTGATGAAACACATTTCATGGAAGTATGACAAATTGCCGCACATGTTGATTTCAGGTGATACAGGAAGCGGAAAGACAATCTTTCTGCTGATCGTGATAAAAGCGTTATTAGAATCCGGTGCAGTGCTGCATATCTGTGATCCGAAGAAAGCAGATTTATCTTTCTTATCAAGGATCATGCCGGATGTGCATTACGATACAGAAAGCATAATGGAGTGTGTGGAGGCTTTCTATGAGGGAATGGAAACCCGTTATGATGAAATGCAGGAGCATCCGGATTTTAGGATGGGTGCAAATTATGCAAAAGTTGGACTGACACCGCATTTTTTAATTTTTGATGAATATGTGGCTTTTATGGATACTCTTGCCAAAAAAGAGTGGGAAGAGGTCATGAAGCTGATCCGGATTATTATCATGAAAGGCAGACAGGCAGGATATTTTATTATTCTTGCGTGTCAGCGACCAGATGCAAAATACCTCGGAGATGGTGTCCGCGATCAGTTCGGTTTCCGTGTTGCGCTGGGCAGTATGTCTGCAAGTGGCTACACCATGATGTTTGGCAGCATTGACAAACAATTCAAAGAAAAAGATATTGCCGGGCGTGGCTATGTGAACACCGGAAACGGTGTTGTAACAGAGTTTTACGCTCCGTATGTAGATCCGGGATATGATTTTTTTACAGAGCTGTCGCGGATCTATGAGAAAAGACAGCAGGAAGGAGAAGCGTGTGATCGAATGTATGAAAACGGCAGCGAAACTGCCGGAGAGGAATGAAGAAAAGGTAATTGAAGAAAAAGCGAACAAAAAACAGACGGAACATATTTATATCAGCGGACCGATTACCGGAACATCGGATTATATGGAACGTTTTGGGAAAGCAGAAAAGGAATTAACCGAAAATGGATATTCTGTAATCAATCCGGCGAAAGTCAATGCAATGCTGCCGGAAGATGCGACGTGGGAGGAATATATAAAAGTATCATTGACGCTGCTGTCGATCTGTACCGGGGTGTACATGATGCCGGGCTGGAGGGAGAGCCGTGGTGCAGTGCTTGAGTTTATGCAGGCAAGACGTAATGAAATGCAGATCTATGAGGATATCCCTGGGAGACTGCAGGACTGAATAATAAAATGGGATGGTGGCAGATGTGGAAAAGAACCGGGAGACGTTAAAAGAGATTGAGAAAAAACGCAAAGAACTGGGATTATCCCAGGTAGAACTTGCAAAACGTATTGGTTTTTCAAGAGGCTATTATAACATGTTGATACACGGGAAAAAGCCGGTCAGTGACAAGCTGGCTGACCAGCTGCAAAATGTGCTTCAGGAATACCGGAAAGAAAAAGAAAGCGGTTATAGAACGCAGACAGAAGATCCGACGGAATGTTTTAAATCAGCGGATGATGTATGGAACACCGGAGAAGAAGGATGCATAGAAGAAAGTGAAGATTCCATTGCATTTGATCCGGTGGAATGGATTACGAACCTGGAAGCCAGACGAAAAAGCTACGGCGTATCACAAAGTGAATATGCAGAAACGGCAGGAATCAATAGAAGTTATTACAGTGTATTGTTGACCGGAAAAAAACGGGCAACAAAAAAGCTGTTAGAACATTTGGAAATGGTTCTTGAGATATTTAATCCGGATAAAGAAATGGAAATTTTATTTGACTATGTTCGGATCCGGTTTGCAACCACGGATGAGAGACGCGTGATCGAAGATGCCATGAATATCCGGATGCAGTACATGATTGAGGAAGCACGCAGCTTTTACGGTTACGGACGCCAATATATCTACGGTGATATCACGGTTATGGTATCGCCGGAACATGAAAAAGGGATCCTGCTTGAACTAAAGGGCAAGGGGTGCAGACAGTTCGAAGCGTTTCTTAAGGTGCAGAAACGTACCTGGTACGATTTCTTCCGGACTGCAAGGGAGATGGGGGCAGTATTTAAGCGGATCGACATTGCAATCAATGACCGTGCCGGAATTTTAAATATCCCGGAACTTGCAGAAAAATGCCGCCGGGATGAATGTATCACGATTTTCCATAGTTTTAAGGATTACCAGTCCGGGGAGCTGATAAGGAACCGGGAAGAAGATGCGGCAAGCATGGGAAATACATTGTACCTGGGATCATTAAAAAGTGAAATTTACTTCTGTATTTATGAAAAGGACTATGAACAGTATATAAAAAATGGAACTCCGTTAGATGAAGCGGAGACAAAGAACCGTTTTGAAATCCGGTTAAAAGATGAGCGTGCAGAACGCGCCATGGATGATCTTTTGGAAATGGAAGACGTTGCCTGTACTGCCTATTCTATCATCAATCATTATGTAAGGTTTGTAGATGCAGATCCAGAGCAGGAGCGTAGAAACTGGCCGTTAAATGAACGCTGGGTATGGTTTCTAAGCGGACAGTACCGGAGTATTAAGTTGACGACCAAACCGGAGGAATACACTCTTGACCGGACACTTCTCTGGCTTACAAGACAGGTTGCGCCGTCTCTTAAGATGGTACAGAAGCTGGATGACCTCCGCGGAACACGTCTTGCAAAAGACATGATAGAAGAAGCGAATTTATCCCAACATCACAAAAAGATATTAAAACAACAGCAGGCGGTATTAGAGGATGTTATCACAGTGAAACAGAAAGGAAGACACTGGATCGATGATCTTAGACAGGAATATATGGAATCCTGAAATTGCGACGTCGCAATTTTTAAAGCACAAAGATGGATGCGTTATGGAACATGCACCATAAAGAAAAGAAGAAGTAAAAATGTAACAGTAAACAGACGGCAATAAAAAAGCTGTCTTTTTTTTATGCGCAAAATGCGCGGAAAGGAAAGAGATATGAACTTTGGACAGGGAATTTATACGTGGCTCATGACGAATATACAGCCTCTGGTTTTAGGAGGGATTATTATCGTTGGTCTTGTGCTTTTATTTAAACACAAGATTGCGGAGCTGATTGTTTTTGCAATTATCGCGGTCATAGCGGTTGGTTTTGTCTTTAATCCCTCTGGGACAAAAGACACGATGTTAAAGATCTATAATGGCACGATTATCGAGGGCGGTGCTGCAGATGATGTAGAAGATGGAGGAAAATAATCTCTGATAAAAATAAGGTGCGGGGCGGGCTGCCCTGTGCCTTAGCTAAATGAAAAAGGATGAAGAAAACCGCCGGACAGGCAGAAAGGAAAGAAAGGGAAGAAATGAAACAGGTAAAGTCGTATACAAGTATCTGGAATGTGGAAAAAGTGATCCATGCGATCGGGGATATTAATTTATTATTTCCGGTCACGATAACGCAGATCGGTTATTTTGCCGGGGCTGCGGTTGTGTGTTTTATGGTACGCAGTCTGCCGCCTTTTGTGTATATAAAAAGCACAGTCATATGGATTGCGATATGTATAGGGATTGCATATCTGATGTCAAAAAAGAGCTTTGACGGGAAAAATCCATATCGTTTTTTATGCTCCGCATTTAATTATCTGATACGTCCGAAGGAAACTTATGCAGGAAAACGTGTGATATACCGTAAAAAGACGGTAAATGAATATATTACCGCAGTGAGGAGGGATATATATGTTCCCGATTAAGTACATCGAAAACAATATGATCTTAAACCAGCAGGGAGAATGGTGGGCGTATTATGAACTGATCCCGTACAACTATGCTTTTTTATCTCCGGATGAAAAGATGGCAGTACATGAACGGTTCCGTCAGATCATGACGGTAAACAGGGAAGGCAAGATGCATGCGCTCTGCATTGCATCTGAAACATCCGTAAGGGACAGGCAGGAACGCTGCAAGAGGCACTTAAAGGGGGATCTTAAAGAAACAGCAGAAAAAGTGATCGACATCCAGACAGAAGGGTTGATCACTTCCATGGGTGGAATGGAAAATGAAGTTACTTACCGTTTCTTTTTAGGATTCAAGCTTATCAAAGGGGAGGAAGAGGTCAGTGTAAAGAAGATAAAAGAAGACGCTTTAGCTGTATTTACAGAGTTCATAAACAGTGTCAACCATAACCTGATGGGGGATTTTGTCAGTGTAAACAGTGCGGAGATAGAGCGGTATGTGAAACTGGAAGACTTTTTAAGGCAGCGTGTAAAAGGAAAATTTTCCTTAAGACGCTTAGAAAAGAAAGACATTGGTTACATCGTGGAGCATATCTATGGACAGCAGAAAACACCGTATTATAAATACGAGTATTCATTTCCAAAAGAAAAACTGGAAAAAAAGACCGTAGTCCGTAAATACGATATTCTCCGTCTGACACGCTGCATGCTGCAGGAACATCAGAAATATATCCGCATGGTAAGGGAAGAGGGAGAAAGCTGTGCTGCGTATCTGACGATCAATGCGCTGATCGGAGAACTGGAGTTTCCATCTTCCGAGATTTTTTATTATGAACAGGAACGTTTCCGGTTTCCAGTAGATGTAAGCATGAATGTTGAGATTGTTTCAAACAGGAATGCGTTGACCACAGTCAGAAATAAAAAGAAAGAATTAAATGATCTGGATGAACATGCATATGAATCAGGCGCAGACACAGATAATTCCGTAGTAGAAGCATTGATGGATGTTGATGAACTGGAAAAAGATCTTGGCAGAACAAAAGAATCCATGTACAAATTAAGCTACGTTGTCCGGATTGCTGCAGAAAGCGAAGAGGAGCTGGAGCGGCGCATTGCAGAAGTCAGGGACTACTATGAAAATGATTTTAACATTAAACTGGTACGCCCGTTTGGTGATATGATCGGATTCCATGAAGAATTTATTCCTTCTGGATCAAGATATGAAAATGATTATATCCAGTATGTAAAAGCAGATTTTCTGGCAGGACTTGGATTTGGTGCGGCACGCATCCTGGGTGATCCGGATGGAAGTTATATCGGGTATGACACGGAGACTGGAAATAATATCTACATAGACCCGTCTCTTGCCTGTCAGAACGTAGCCGGCAGTGTTACAAATGCCCTTGCTGTGGCATTTACCGGAACGCTTGGCGGTGGTAAATCAATGTTTGCAAATAACATCATTTACCAGGAAGTTTTACATGGCGCAAGGGCGCTGATCCTTGATCCGAAGTCAGAGCGCGGGGAATGGAAAGAAAAGCTGTGGGAGCTTTCGGATGAAATTAACATTATCAACCTGACCAGTGATGAGGGCAATAAAGGAATGCTTGATCCGTATGTGATCATGCAGAATAAGAAAGATGCAGACAGCCTGGCGATGGATATCCTGACATTTTTGACTGGTGTCAGCATTAAAGATGGAAAACGTTTCCCGCTTTTACGTGATGCGGTAAAGGCAGTTACAAAAAGATCGGATAGCGGACTTTTATATGTGATCGATGAATTAAATGAGATGGAGGATGAAGAAGCACATCTGCTTGCAAGCCACATAGCAGCGTTTACCGATTACGATTTTGCGGGATTGCTGTTTTCAGATGGAAAAGTGACGCGTAAGATCAGTGCAGATAAGGCTTTAAACATTTTGCAGGTGCAGGATCTGATGCTGCCGGATTCTGAAAAAAATGTGGAGGAATATACCAGCATCGAATATTTAAGTATTGCGGTTATGATCGCGATCGGAACTTTTGCATTGGATTTTATTTATTCAGACAGGAAAATTTATAAAATCGTTGCTTTAGATGAGGCATGGAGTCTCCTGCAGGTAGCACAGGGAGCAGCTTTGTCGAACAAACTTGTACGTGCCGGACGCTCGATGCAATCCGGTGTATTTTTTATCACGCAGAGTTCTTCCGATCTTCTGGACGAAAAGATCAAAAACAATATCGGTTTGAAATTTGCTTTCCATTCCACGGATAAGACGGAGATCCGGAATACATTAAGATTCTTTGGGCTGGATCCGGATGATGAAGAAAACCAGAATGCGATCATGGCATTAGAAACTGGGGAATGTCTGATGCAGGACATTTACGGTCGTGTTGGAAAAGTACATACACAGATATTACTGCAGCATGTATTTGACGCATTTGATACCAGACCTCCAAGAAGGGAGGAAGTTTCATGAGAAAGAAATGGGGAATGAAAACAAAAAGACTGCAAAAGCCGCGCAAACAGATCCTGTCAGCATTTCTTGTATGCATGCTTCTGACAGGATTATTTTTATCGGCTGCCAATATGGAGGTAGCTGCGGCTTCCGGGCTGGTTGATGAGACGATTGATGCCGGAAACCTGTATAGTCAGTACCGGTGGGATAATTATCAGATCGATTTCTATGTGGACACTTCCTGGGACTGGCTTCCCTGGAATTGGATGGACAGGATAGATAATAAGATTTCATCCGTTTTTTATGGAATCAGTGACGGAATCTGGCTGATCAGTGTATTGCTGAGCAGCGGAACGGGATATATTGTGCAGCAGACGTATTCGCTTGATTTTATCGGTGATATGGCAGACGACATCGGAAAGAACATTCAGATCCTGGCGGGCATGAATACCGGATCGAAGAAATTCAATGCGGATGGTTTTTATACCTGGCTGTTACTGTTTATCGTATTGATCGTGGGCGGCTACATGGCATATGCCGGGCTGATCAAAAGAAAAACCACAGAGGCAGTCAGCGCAGCGGTAAATATGCTTGTGATCTTTCTTTTAACTGCCGCGTTTATTGCTTATGCGCCGCAGTACATTAAAAATATCAATGATTTTTCCGCGGATTTAAGCAATGGTGTCCTGGAGCTTGGGGCAAAACTTGTCATGCCGGGAAATGATGAGATGGGAGTAAAAGCAACAGACAAGATCCGGAATAACCTGTTTGCAATTCAGGTCTATAAACCATGGCTGCTTTTGCAGTTTGGTACGACGGATGAAACTGCAATCGAATCAGAGCGTATTGCAGCGGGAGTTGATGGAGATCGTATTAAATCAATTTTATCTGTCAGTCCTGTAACGAATTTCGGAGAAGACCGTCAGACTGCAGTAAAGACAGATATTGAAACTTATAAAAATGTAAATATGACTGTGACGAGTGTAATAGGCAGATTTGGGACGGTCCTTTTGGTATTTTTCCTGAATCTGATCATCAGTATTTTTGTGATCATAATGTGTGGGCTGGTTATATTTACCCAGCTTTTGTTTATCATATTTGCGTTGTATCTGCCGCTGAATTTTATTTTATCCATGCTGCCAACTTATAATGGTCTGTTGAAAAAGGCGGTAGAGAAGCTTTTTAATACGATCCTGATGCGCGCAGGATTAACACTTCTCATTACGATTGCGTTTTCTCTATCTGCAATGATCTATTCCATGTCGGGCGATTATCCGTTTTTAATGGTTGCATTTTTACAGATCGTTGTTTTCGTCGGAACATATTTGAAGATGGATGAAATTTTATCTATGGTTGCGTTAGGAGATGGCGGCAGCAATAAGCGTGGTCGTTTCTTAAAGAGCATGGGAAGATATATGGTTATGAGAAAACTGTTTGGACGAAGATATTATTCAAGCGGAAGGCGTGCTGCAGTAAGCAGGAATGCAGGCGCTGGCAGTGGAACTGGCGGCGGTACAGGTGGAAGTGCTGGAGATGGTTCTAAAGATACAGCAGCACCTTCAGGTGGAAATGATTCACAGAAGGCGCCGTCACATACGAATAACAGCAATAACAAACCTGTAAGGGAACCGGCTCGGACAAATGAGAATGTGAATGGGACGGAAAACAATGGATCGTCTGAAAATGAAAGAACGACAGTATCTTACGGCAGTAAAACACAGTCTGCAGGTGCAAAAGCCGGAAAGCGTGTCGGTATGGTTATGGATTCCGGAAAACGCTTAAAAGACCGCATGAGCCTGGTAAAGGAAAATGTAAAGAATACACCGACTGAAATAAAATATCAGGCAGGATTGCATCGGAAAGCAATAGATCGGAACGTAAAAGACTTTAAAGAGAGCATAGCTGGAGAACGGAACAGAAGAGAAACGGGACGTCTGCAGGAACGAAACCGGATTCAGACAGATGCAGGAAGGAAACGCCGTGAAATGTATCTTGCGAAGCGAAGAAATGAAACTGCGCTAAAACGTTATGATGGAATTGACATCCACCAACGGATTCCGGTAAATGGAAAAGAACTGGATAAATACCGTGGTGTGGATGGTTTAAACCGCAGTGCGAAGGCTGGAAAGAGTTTTATTGATAGCAGAGGACAGATGCGAAAGGCATCCGATGAAAAGTTAAGGGACATGGCAGGAAGTGAAGAACGGATCAGAAAAAATGACCAGAAGGCAGAGCGCATAGGAACGCCGTTAGAGGATATCCGTTATAAACAGAGTGTAACCCGTCTTCCGTATTCAAACAGGGATGTAAGAAAAGAACTTGGAACTTACGGAACAATGTTAAGCAGTCCGGATCAGGAAAAATTTATGAAAGGATTAGAACAGCAGAGAACGGGAAACAAAGGACTGCAGGAAAAAAATGCCGGACAGGATCTAAGGGGAGCAAAGCCAGAGTCTGTACCGGGAAAAACTGTCATAAGATCCAGTGGAAATGCAAAGGATTTAAGAAATGAGATTTTAACGGAACGGAGAAATGTAGGACATGCGGAACCTCATGTAAGAAAAGTGACAGAAATAAGGAAGGATGATCGGAATATGGATACGAGGAGGAAATAGGGATGAAGCGTGTAAAGCGGATAGTAACTGCCTTATGTATTTTATTTCCTGTTTTCCTGCTTTTGGTATGCAGTGTGATACTTGTTGGCGTCACAGATGATAATGATGATGGAAATCCAAAGCATGCATCCGGTCTTGGGTTATCTGACAAAGTAAGGGAATATGCAGCCTTTGTCGGGGATACGGCAGCGGAATACAACATACATGAGTATGAAAAGTATCTGCTTGCCATCATGATGGTGGAGACTGGAGGGGAAGGAAATGATCCGATGCAGTCACTTGGAAACAGTGGTCTGACAGAAGAAGAGAAAACCCCTTCGGAATCTATCAAGGCTGCGGTTGCATATTTTGCCATGTTGCTGCAGAAAGCGGACACGTTAGGTTGCGATCTTGATGCAGTGATCCAGGCATACAATTATGGAGCCGGATATATTGATTATATATCAGTCAGGGGAAAGGCTCATACATTTCAGTTGTCGTGTGATTTTGCAAGCAGCAAATGCGGCGGCAGAAAAGTAAAGTATGATAATCCGGTTGCGATCGCGCAGAATGGCGGATGGAGATATGGCTACGGAAACATGTTTTATGTATATCTTGTAAAACAATATCTGGAGTCAGAGCCGTTACCAGCAGATACGGCGAATGCGGTTCTTGCGGAAGCTTATAAATATCAGGGATGGAAATATGTCTGGGGTGGTTCAAGTCCGCAGACATCCTTTGACTGCTCCGGGTTAACGCAATGGTGTTTTGGACAGGCGGGAGTGTCACTGCCGAGGACAGCGCAGGAACAGTATGAAGCCGTGCAGCATCTGGAGCTGGAGGAAGCGCAGCCGGGAGATCTGGTCTTTTTCACGAAAACATATAAGACAGACAATTACATCACGCACGTTGGGATCTATGCCGGAAATGGAAGGATGTTTCATGCCGGTAACCCGATCGGCTTTGCAGACTTAAATACGAATTTCTGGAAAGAACACTTTGTATGTATTGGAAGAGTCAGTACACCGTCGCAGTAAATGCGACGTCGCAACGGCAGAAAGGAAAAGAAATGGAAAAAGAAAACAAAACAGTGCAGGAAAAGAAAATACAGCGTATGGTAAATGATCTGATCAAAATGGCAGAAAGAAGAGGTGCTACTTATTATGGAAGCTGGATTGAAGATGGAAGGCAGTATGTTGCAGGCAATCATTTTTGCGTGAGTTTAAAACAACCCGTGGAATTGCCGGAAAAGGATGGTTCGTCTGTGAAGAAACAGATGTATGACTATATGGAGAACGCACGAATCATGAATGAAAAAGAAACGGCATTGCCGGATGAAATGGATCAGATGGTAAAAACTTTGAAAAAGGAAAGAGGAAGGTACAGATCGAAACGTATCTTTTGTTTCCTGGGAGACAGGGAAGCTGCAGTAAATGCGGAATATTTACTTATGCTTAGTCAGGTGACTGGTGCAAAAAGCGTCTATCTGTCAGAGAAAAGACCGGAAAAGAGCATAATCTATGGAAGCGGGGAAAATGGAGCGTTTATTGTGCTTCCGGTATCTTTTACAGAAGAGGATCAGAAAAATTTCTGGATAGAATAGGAGATATTTGAATATGAAGAAAGAACAGATAAAAGCGGTGATTGATAAAGTGAAAAATAAACTCTGGCTATTTTTAAGAAAGATATATGCGAAACTGCCGGAAAAAATGAAAGTACATATTAGGAAATTAAAACCAAAAGAAAAGATAAAAGGTGAGTATAAAGGCAGTGATCAGGCAGAAGAAATGCCGGTTTTAAAGGTATCTCCAAACAGGAACTGGATCTGGTTATTCTGGGTTTTGTTAGTGATCAGCATTGTCTTAGGAATTTATAATAATTTCACATCGGTTGATACGGTCACAGTTGAAAAAGAAACTGTGATCGAGGAAAAATTAAAAGATACAAATGCCCTGGAGAGTTATGTAAAAGGTTTCGCAGGTGTATATCATGCCTGGGAAAATACAGACCGGGAGATCAACAAGAGAGAAAAAGCACTGGAAAAGTATCTTCCGGAAACACTGCAGCTTATGGATCATGGAATGATAACGACAGACTGCCCGACTGCAGTAGAGGTTGAATCCGTAGATATCTGGTCTGTGAAGGATCTTACGGATACAGAGTACGAAGTAACGTATTGTGTAAAGCAGCGGATATCGGAAGGTGAACAGACCACGGAGCAGAGCAATGTGTATCAGATAGCAGTGCATAGAGATGAAAATGGAAAAATGTTAGTTGTAAAAAACCCGACAGCGTATGCGCTGCCGGGAAAATCCTCTTATGAAGTAAAAGCGAAAGAAACAGATGGGAACATAGATTTAAAAACCCAGACACAGATCGAAGATTTTTTGAATACGTTTTTCAAGCTGTATCCCCAGGCATCAGCGAAAGAACTCGTCTATTATGTAAAGGATGGTGTTCTTCCGGCGATCGGCAAGAATTATGTATATGACGGACTGGCAGGAAAAGCCTATTATATGGAAGATGATCAGACGAAAGCAGAAGTTTATGTAAAATACCTGGACCAGGATCTGAAGATCACGCAGGTCATGCAGTATAAGCTGACGCTGGAGAAGGGGGATAACTGGAAGATCGTGGAGGCAGAGTGATGAAAGAAAAGATAGAAAACTTTATCATGAAATTTTCATATCGGGAAATACGCAGGCGGAAAATGCAGGCTTTTAAATGGAGACTTGAGACATTAAGATTAATGGAAAAAGAAGAGCTGGAGTTTGAATATGTAGAACAAAAAGTGAAATGTGAACATAAAAAGAATGTTTGTGAAGTGCTGCTGATGATTGTTTTACTTGGAATCGTAATGGGTATCTGGAGAGAATTTTTTGCTTTTATAAGAATTTTATATCAGTACACTGTAATTTCCGGGTATGATGGCATAAAAGAAATGAACATTTGTTTTTTATTGTCTGTTATTTTGGCGGCGGCGCTGACACTGGCAATATTGATACCTGTATGTGATGGTGTTGAAGATATGAAAGCTGCAAAGAGAGATTTGGCGATCATTGAGATTGCAATGAGAGAAAAAGAAGATGAAAGATAGAAAAAAGACTTCATTCCGGTATAGCGCTGGGGTGGAGTCTTTTTTTAGTGTTAAAATGTTATTTTATAAAATAAAACAAAATAAGAGGATACTAGCAGACCTTAACCGCAGGGTGGAGTTTGTGGATAAGCTGCTGTTTATGGAATCGTTGGTAACTGGGTGGAGAATGTTGTGGGAAAATAGTGGGAAAGATTCTTATCTTTTTCCATGATTTTTCCATACATTATCCACGCGGTTATCAATGATGGAATAGCGGCTTATCCATAAAATCCATGCTGTTTTTAATAATATGTGCTACTTGCGAAAGATGGATAACATTTTGTGGAATACATTGTGGAATACTTTGACGTAAAAAGTATACTTTTTGAGGTAAATTTTTTTCTAAATAAGAAAATTTTAAACATATGAAAACCCAGTAAAATCAATGCATTACTGACTTTACTGGGTTTCTTTGAGTAAGCAGACAACGGGAATCGAACCCGCCTCCTCAGCTTGGGAAGCTGATATACTACCGATGTACTATGTCTGCCCGTAATGAAATAACTACTAATTATTATAGCAAAACGAAAAAAGATTGCAACCGTTTTTTTGACGGTGTAAACTGAGAGAGAGAAACATTGGAGGAAACGATAACGATATGAAATATCCAGAATTTTTACCGGAAAACGGAACGATCGGTTTTGTGGCACCATCTTTTGGCTGCAGTATAGAGCCGTACCATACAGCATTTTTAAATGCACAGAAGAAATTTACCGGACTGGGACATAGATTAGAACTTGGACCAAACTGTTATGCGTCGGAAGGAATCGGCATCAGCAACACTCCGGAAGCATGCGGGGCGGAGCTGACAGAATATTATTGCAGCGATAAAAATGACATACTGATCTCCTGTGGCGGCGGTGAACTGATGTGTGAAATCTTAGACAAAGTAGATTTTGACAGGATCAGGGTGACAAAACCAAAGTGGTATATGGGATTTTCCGATAATACTAATATGACATTCCTGCTTGCCACGCTGTGCGATACAGCATCTATATATGGACCATGTGCGGCGGCATTCGGCATGGAACCGTGGCATGAGAGCCTTTGGGATGCCTATCATCTTCTGCGTGGAGAAAAAAGCAGTATAGAGGGCTATGCACTGTGGGAAAAAGAAGGAAAAAAAGACGAGGAACATCCGCTTGAACCATACAATGTGACAGAAGAGAAAAAACTTATGGTATGTCTGCCTGAAAAACAGAAAAATAATGTGCAGTACAAACCATTGGTGCAGCCGGCAGAGGAATTACAGGAAGAAATCACCATGCAGGGAAGACTGCTTGGCGGCTGCATGGATTGTCTGGTCAACCTGCTGGGAACAGAGTTTGATAAAGTACAGGAATTTACAGAGAAGTATCAGGATGACGGAATCATCTGGTTTTTAGAGTCCTGTGATCTGAATGTGATGTCTATCCGCAGGGCGGTCTGGCAGATGAAACATGCCGGATGGTTTTCGCATGTAAAAGGTTTTTTGATTGGAAGACCGGCAGTGTTCGGACAGGAAATGATGGGATTAGACCAGTACCATGCGGTTACAGACCTGCTTGCCGGGTATCAGGTACCGGTCATTATGGATGCGGATATCGGACATATCCCACCGATGATGCCGCTTGTCTGCGGAAGTTATGCGGATATCAGTGTCAGTGGAAATGCGTTGAAAGTAAATATGCAGTGGAAATAGATTTCCCCCAAATTATAAAATGACATTCACATTGCTGCCGATTCCGGTGTTGAGCAGTGTGTTTAAATCAGCAGTTACCGGTGTAACAGATGCGATGTTAAGTGCATTCACAGCGGTAGAACCGGTATCAGCAGAATCGGTTTTGCCGGTGGTGCTGTCGGAAACAGACGGGGATGTCTGTTTATTTGCATTGCGCTTTGCCAGTGCATCATTGTATTCGATCTGTGTCAGAATATTGCTTCTGTTTTCAAGACGTCTGGCATAGGAATTGACACGCTGCATGTACTCTGAATCTGAAGAAAACAGAGATTCAAATTTTGAAATATCCGCGGAACCAAAAAGAGAACTGCGCGATTCGAGCGTGCCGTTGCCTTTTACGGTAATACCGATCTTGTCAAGCTGGCTTTCATACTCTGCAGTCAGATTCTTCAGACTTTTCTGGGTGTTTTTGACGGTACGGTCGTCTGATGCACCGGATGAGTTTATCATATTATTGTAGGTGCTGATGAACGCTGAAACACTGTTTTTGATATTTGTTTCATTATCGTCATCATATGTAAATGAGCCAAGGGAACGTATCGCACGGCGCAGCGCATGCGAATCGGCACCCGTGAGGGTGGAATTGGTCAGATTACTGCGTGATGTGGTGGTACGTGCATCTGCATTTGCTGCATAAAAACGACGCATATAATAGGATGTACCAAGTGTGGTTCCGGCTCCGACATAAGCGGTATTGGCCATAAGAAAGACCTCCTTAAAAATCATCTGTTATATGTTTCGGTCGAAAAGCGTAGATAATTAACCATGGCATTGAAAATTTATTTGCGTTATACTACTATAGAAACAGCAGAAATATTACGACAGGAGGGAGAAGATTATGGAGATAATAGTTTGGTTGGCATTGATCATTTTCTTTGTGGTATTGGAGATCGCTACCGTTGGTCTGACATCAATCTGGCTGGCAGGAGGAAGTCTTGCAGGACTGATTTGTGCGGCATTTGGAATGGGAATCACGGGACAGATCATCGTGTTTGCAGCAGTGTCATTTGTACTGCTTTATTTTACAAGACCCTGGGCTCTGAAATATTTAAAACCGCATCTGGTTAAGACAAATTATGAGGAAGCAGTTGGAAAAAATGTCTGTGTCACAGAGCAGATTGATAATGTCAGGGGAACCGGAACCGCGGTTATGAATGGTCTGGAATGGACAGCCCGCTCGGTGGATGATGAAAAGACCTTCGAGCCGGGGATGATCGTGATGGTAAAGGAAATCAAGGGTGTCACTCTTTATGTGACGGAGAGCAGTGATATGCCTCAGATGAATGGAGATAAATAGAAATGAAACTTGGAATGGTATTTGAAGGCGGGGCAAACCGCACGGTTTTTTCCTGTGGAGTAATGGATAAATTTCTGGAAGAAAATATCATGCCGGATTATTACATCGGTGTTTCCGCTGGAATGGCATATGGATTGTCGTATCTTTCCGGGCAGAAAGGACGTAATCTGGAACTGATGGAAAAATATATGGCGGATAAGCGCTATATGGGTATGCGCCATCTGCTAAACCGCAAAGAACATGCGTATTACAATACGAAGTTTGTGTTTGAAGAAGTACCGAATGAGCTTCTTCCGCTTGATTATGATGCTCTGGCACGTTTTCCGGGAGAGATTGAAGCGGCAGTCACAAATATTCACACAGGAAAAGCAGAATACATGGAAGTCCCGCGTGGGAAAGAGATGAAGGATCTGCTGATCGCAACCTGTTCACTGCCGATTCTTTTTCAGCCGGTAAAGATCGGCAGACATTATTATCTGGACGGCGGACTTGCAGATTCGGTTCCTTATGAACATGCTATGGAAATGGGCTGTGAAAAACTGGTTGTTGTTCTGACAAGGGAACGCGGCTATGTAAAGACACAGGAAAAGGCGGCAGGCGTTATGAACCGTCTTTATCAGCGATATCCGAAGATCGTGGAGGATATGAAACTTCGCGCGGAGCGCTACAATGTTTCCATGGAAAAACTGATGCAGTTAGAGAAAGAGGAAAAAGTATTTGTGATCGCACCGGAGTCGACCTATAGAGTTGGCAGGACGGAGACGGATACCATAAAATTGCGCAGGCTTTATGATGAAGGTTATCGTATTGCCACAGAACAGACAGACGCCCTTCGCGCCTATTTGAATAAATAATGCAAAGGAGAAAAAAGATGAACATTGTATTTCTGGATGCAAAAACTATCGGGGAAGACATTGATCTCTCCGGGTACGACAAACTTGGAACAGTTATAAAATATGGATTTTCCACAACGGAAGAGGCAAGAGAGCGCACCAAAGATGCCGATGTGGTGATCGTAAATAAAGTACAGATCAATGAGACATCGATCGGTGAGGCAGAGCACTTAAAACTGGTCTGCGTGACTGCAACCGGAACGAACAATCTGGACAAAGCATATCTGGATGCACATGGCATTGCCTGGAGAAATGTTGCCGGATATTCCACGGAGACGGTGGCACAGCACACATTTGCCCTGTTATTCTATCTCTGGGAAAAATTAAGATACTATGATGACTATGTCAAATCAGAAAAATACGTTGGAGATATCACATTTACCCATTTTGATAATGTATTCCATGATCTGAATGGTAAGACATGGGGAATTATTGGGCTTGGAGCGATCGGACGAAGAGTTGCGGACATTGCCAAAATGTTTGGCTGCCATGTGATCTACTATTCTACAACAGGGAAAAATAACCAGCCGGGTTATGAGCGTGTGGAGTTTGATGAGCTGCTTGCAAAATCAGACATCGTGTCCGTACATGCGCCGCTGACAGAGCAGACAGAAGGGCTGTTGAATGCAGAGGCGTTTTCAAAAATGAAACCGTCTGCTATCTTTTTAAACCTTGGCAGAGGACCGATCGTTGTCGAGAAAGATCTTGCAGATGCTTTGGAAAATAAAACGATCGCAGGAGCCGGACTTGATGTGCTGACCGTAGAACCGATGAGTGCAGAAAATCCATTGAAACGGATCAAGGACAGCGACCGTCTGATCATTACCCCTCATATTGCGTGGGCAAGCCTTGAGGCGCGCACCAGACTGATGAAAATCATTGAGGGACAGATCCGTGACTTCTTTGGCGGAAGTGATAAATAAACACTAGAAGGTACACTTTGCAAACAGCCTATTAGCCTGTTATCAGAAGTAATATACAAAAACAAAATACAGAAATAAAAAATACCGCGCAAATCTGTGCGGTATTTTTATTGGTGCGTGGGATCTGAATGCCAAAAACAAAGAGCCACCTTTTGCTCTGGAAAATTGAGCAGACATTACCCAGCCGATTAACTTGGGATCGTAGAACTTAACCCGCTGTGAAACGAAAGATTTCCATATTCCTGCAAAAAATCCTGTATAGCAGCGTCCTGCCTTGCTGAATCAGCACCTGCATGAAGTGCAGCATACAGCGAATGGATCCGGGACAGGTACAGCTCTTTGGATTTATCATACAGTTCAAAGAAACTCTCATTGGAAGTAATGGAAGAATCCCATGGATTTTTCCACAGTGCATGTCTTAAATTAAATGGATCCGTGCGGAAAAACAAGGTATCACTCGGGATCAGTGGTGAAAACAGCGGATATCCGAGACAGATCCGCTCCGTCAGCCGGACAATGGCCTTTTTCTTTCCGGAATCATCGTGCATCAGCCAGAGACCAAGCTGCATGGAAAAAATAGCAAGGTACATGGTATATTTGCGGAATTTGACATCCGGAAAGGCATAGCGGTAGGCATAATAGAGCATACTTGCAATAACATGTTTCTGGCGGTGTGTCAGCCGGATCGTGTCCTCGGTATGGAAATTGCAGGGCTGGCGGTGCAGCTTTAAATCGAGCAGTGCGGTATCGATATCTGTTTCCAGATAGGCATGTCTTGAAAAATAGGCTTTTTCCTTTTTATCCTTATAGTGTGTCATGGCATAAATATACGGATGACATATTGTATCCAAGGTATAGTGCCCGAGAAAACCAATCAGGTAGGCTTCTGTAATGTTAAGATCCGTGCGGGAGGAAAACTGGTTACGGCTTTCAATCAGACCCTGGAAAAAGGCACTGGTCTCGCGGACATGGGCAAGAGCACCGATATTGTGACCTTCTAACACATAGGAAGGAAGATAATAAAAGAAAATATCCGGTCCCTGAAGTCCGAGACCGTAGGCAGCGCGATTATAATAAAGATTCTTTTTTAAAGAATTATTTTTCAGGTTATGATAAACCTCTCTTCCGAATATATAATGGGTAACATATCCAGGCATGATTAAAAATCTCCTTTCCATGAAATGAACCATCGTTATTATAACCAGTTTGGAAAGAACTGTTAAGCATGGCAGTTAAGATTTAAGAAAAAAGTAATAATCGCTGATTGACAAAGTTTATTGGAATGATATAATACAACATAGTTATCAATACTACATGATGACACATGAATGCTATGCAAATATTGTCTGATGTAGTCGGAAAATAGACAAAAAAGCAAATTTGTATATTAGATGGCTACATTAAAAAGTCATTGCATATTTAAAAAAGAGTGCAATTTTTTTATACTTGCTTCTAGTAAAAGAATGTGAAAAAAATAACGGAGGTCGGAGTTATGGCAAATTTAGCACTGACAGTAGAGAGAAAAGCATTCAGCGTCGCAATCGATGCTGCACTGAAAAGTCTGAACAAGGATCGTGAGAAAGGATTGTTACAGATCGTAGATCTTACAGAGAAATTTATGGGAGATAACTTCCGTAAAGAAGCTTATGATGGTGTAAGAAAAATGATCCAGAATCCGGATCACAAATGGATGCGCTATGTCAATCGTCTGTTGGATGAGACAGATCCGCATGTTGCAAAAATGACCGCATTAAACCTTGGTTTTCAGGCTGCATTTTATGGAACAAAGACCATCCGTAAAATGAGAGAGGTTCATGACTGTAATATCCCGTGGCTGATCTTAATGGATCCGACAAGTGCATGTAACCTTCACTGTACCGGATGCTGGGCAGCTGAGTACGGTAATAAATTAAATCTTTCCTTTGATGAACTTGACAGCATCGTAACACAGGGAAAAGAACTTGGTATTTATTTTTACATGATGACCGGTGGAGAGCCTCTGGTTCGTAAAGCAGACATCATCAAACTCTGTGAGAAACACAATGACTGTGCATTCCACTGCTATACAAATGGTACACTCGTAGATCAGAAACTCTGTGATGATATGAAACGTGTCGGCAACCTTTCCTTATCCATCAGCCTTGAGGGATTTGAAGATGCGAATGATTTCCGCCGTGGAGAGGGCGTATATGATAAAGTTCTTCATGCAATGGATCTTTTACATGAGAACGGATTGATTTTCGGAAACAGTGTATGCTATACTAGCAAAAACATGGATGCTGTTACATCTGACGAATTTTTTGATCTTCTGATCGAGCATGGAAGCCGTTTTGCATGGTATTTCCATCTGATGCCGGTAGGTATGAAAGCAGCTCCGGATCTGATGCCGACCAAAGAACAGCGTGAATATATCTATCACAGAATCCGTGAGGTTCGTGCGATGGAAGGTGGAAAAGAGATCTTTGTTATGGACTTCCAGAATGATGGTGAGTTCGTAGGCGGATGTATTGCAGGAGGAAGAAACTACTGCCATATCAACCCGAAGGGTGACGTGGAGCCATGTGTATTCATTCATTATTCCGGTGCAAATATCCGTGAAAAATCACTGTTAGAGTGTTTGAAACAGCCATTATTCATGGCATACAGAGATAACCAGCCATTCAACGACAACATGCTGCGTCCATGTCCGATGCTTGAGAATCCTGAGATCTTACAGCGTATGGTACATGAAACAGGTGCGCACTCCACAGATGTTGAGGAGGCAGAGCCGGTAGAACATTTATGTGGAAAATGCGAAGCATATGCATGTGAATGGAAAGAAACGGCAGACAGACTCTGGAAAGAGCATCCATATAAACAAAAAGGATACACCAACTTCAAAAAGAAATAAGGGGCGATTGTTATCAGTAAAATACAAAAGCAGCTTTTAAAATGGGGACTGGTACTGGCGGTCATTGGGATCATTGTATATACATTCCGCGATTCGGCAGGACCGATTTTAGAACAGCTTACGAAAACATCACCGGCCGTTGTCATTGGCATTTGCCTGATGGCAGCGGTATATCAGATCATAGAAGGCATAATCACGACCGTGCTCGCAAAGCAGTATCGGTCGTCTTTTGCATGTAAAAATGGTATTACGAATGCGTTTTTATGCTCTTTTTACCGGGTGGCGACACTGGGGAGCGGTTCCGGTGTCGCGGCGATCATTTATCTGGGGGAGCAGGGAATCGAATACGGCGGTGGATTTGGGCTGTATATGATACAGTATGCACTCCATAAAATGAGCATAGCGTTGTTTTCCGCGATTCTTTTTGTGATGAACTGGGAATTTATGAAAAGCTGGTTTGGAGATTACGCGGGACTTTTAGCAGGCGGATATGCGGTCACATTTGTGATCACCATCGGTCTGTTCCTGTTCTGCTGTTCAAAGAAATTCCACCGGCTGATCTTCCGGCTGCTGGATATCGTAAATCAAAAATTCCACGGAAGATTTGAAATAATGGAAGCGGAGATCAAAAGACAGTGCATGATGCTTGAGGATGCCTCGAAGCATTTACTGAAAAATAAAAAAGCAACCACAGGCGTGATCTTTCTTTGTCTGTTGAAATGCTGTTTCTGGTATGGAATCCCGTATCTTCTTTTTAAAGGCGTCCAGTTTCAGGGAAATCCGGCATTGACTCTGTCGCAGGTGCTTGCGATCACGTCACTGTCCGTTATGCTTGCGGCGGTGATTCCGTCTCCGGCGGGAATTGGCTCTACAGAGTTTGTGTTCACGACACTTTTTGCCGGAATCGTCGGCACGGGCATGGCGGGGTCAGCATCGCTTTTGTACCGCTTTGGCACATTTGTATTTCCATTTCTGGTGGGAACCGTTGTCGTGCTTATCAGGCATTTTAGAAGAAAAAAAATATCCGGTAACCGCATATGAAAAGATTAGTTGTAATCTCAAAGTAAATATAGTAATATGAATAAAGGCACAAAACAGATAGTATACTGTATTTAAAATTGAATTAGGGAGGAGTTTTATATGCCAGGAGTAATTGTAGCACTGATTATTTTAATTATCGTAGCACTGCTGATCGCAGTATCCTGTGTTAAGATCGTTCCGCAGGCAACTGCATGCGTGGTAGAACGTCTGGGAGGTTATCTCGCAACATGGTCTGTAGGTATTCATTTCAAAGCACCGTTTATCGACCGTGTGGCAAAGAGAGTTGTATTAAAAGAGCAGGTGGTGGATTTCCCGCCACAGCCGGTTATCACAAAAGATAACGTAACGATGCAGATTGATACCGTTGTATATTTCCAGATCACAGATCCGAAACTTTATGCATATGGTGTGGAGAACCCGATCATGGCGATCGAGAACCTGACTGCAACCACACTGCGTAACATCATCGGTGATCTTGAACTCGATGAGACACTGACATCCAGAGAGACGATCAATACCAAGATGAGATCTTCTTTGGACGTTGCAACCGATCCTTGGGGAATCAAAGTCAACCGTGTTGAGTTAAAGAACATCATCCCGCCTGCAGCAATCCAGGATGCGATGGAGAAACAGATGAAGGCAGAGCGTGAGCGCCGTGAAGCAATTCTTCGTGCGGAAGGTGAGAAAAAGTCAACCGTCCTTGTTGCAGAAGGAAAGAAAGAATCAGCAATTCTTGATGCGGAGGCTGAAAAACAGGCAGCGATCTTACGAGCAGAGGCAAAGAAAGAGGCAACGATCCGCGAGGCAGAAGGTCAGGCAGAAGCTATTTTAAAGATCCAGCAGGCAAATGCAGACGGACTTCGCATGATCAAAGAAGCTGCACCGGATCAGAATGTGATCCAGTTAAAGAGCTTAGAGGCATTTGCAAAAGCAGCAGACGGAAAAGCAACCAAGATCATTATTCCGTCCGAGATCCAGGGAATCGCAGGTCTTGCAAAATCTGTTACGGAAATTGCAGCAGATCATAAATAAAATCAGAAAAATTTATCAGAACGGATGGTGCGCGTGGTGTACCATCCGTTGTGGCATAAAAAGAAAATATATGCAGCCATGCAAAAGGAGAGAAAAGACATGAATTTAAAAGGACGTAATTTTTTAAAATTAATGGATTTTACACCGGAAGAGATTACATATATGATTGACCTTGCGGCAGATCTGAAAGCGAAGAAAAAACAGGGCATCCCGCATGACATCCTGACCGGAAAAAATATTGCACTTATCTTTGAAAAGACAAGCACCAGAACACGATGCTCTTTTGAGGTGGCAGCACATGATCTCGGCATGCATGTTACTTACCTTGATCCGTCAGGTTCCCAGATCGGCAAAAAAGAGAGCATCCCGGATACCGCCCGCGTGTTAGGACGCATGTTTGATGGTATTGAATATCGTGGATATGGACAGGATATCGTCGAGGAGCTTGCAAAATATGCCGGTGTTCCGGTTTGGAACGGACTGACCAATGAATTTCATCCGACACAGATGCTTGCAGATATGCTGACGATCCGTGAGCATCTTGGCAGGTTAAATGGTGTCAGACTCGTATACATGGGCGATGCACGTTATAACATGGGTAATTCCCTGATGGTAACCTGTGCAAAACTCGGTATGGATTTTGTTGCATGTACAAGCAAAAAATACTTCCCGGATGCAAAACTGGTAGAGTATTGCGAAGGTGTTGCAAAAGAAACGGGCGCTTCTATTACCCTGACAGAGGATGTTAAAGAAGGAACAAAAGATGCAGATGTTATTTATACGGATGTCTGGGTATCCATGGGTGAGCCGGATGAGATCTGGGAGGAGCGTCTCCACGATCTGATGCCATATCAGGTAAATAAAGAAGCTATGGCAAATGCAAAAGAGGGTGCCATTTTCATGCACTGTCTGCCGGCATTCCACGACTTAAAGACCAGGATCGGCAAGGAAGTTTATGAGAAATTCGGTTACAGTGAGTTGGAAGTAACGGATGAAGTATTTGAGGGCAGACAGTCTGTCGTATTTGACGAGGCGGAAAATCGTATGCATACGATCAAGGCAGTGATGCTTGCAACGCTTGGAGATTAGTGTGAAAATTTGTGCTGGCACACAAATGTAAGATGAGCAAAGAACAGTGTACCGGGTATGGATATTTTGGAGGAAACAGATGAGGACACAGCTACTAGCGGCATTAAAGGAAGCCGATGATTATATTTCCGGTCAGGAACTGTGTGAGCACTTTGGAGTATCGCGCACTGCAATCTGGAAAGCGGTGAAGCAGTTAAAAGAGGCTGGATATGTGATCGAGGCAGTGCAGAATAAAGGATACAAGATCGTGTCGACACCGGACTGCCTGAATACGGCAGAACTGGAAAGCATCCGGAAAACAAAGTGGGCAGGTCGTGAAATTTTTTATTTTGATACAATTGATTCCACAAACACAAAGGCAAAACAGCTTGCGGAGGAAGGACATCCGACTGGAACGCTGGTTGTTGCGGAAAAACAGGAAGCAGGCCGCGGCCGCCGTGGAAGAGGATTTGAATCACCGGCGGGTGTCGGGATATTTATGACTCTGGTGCTCAAACCGGATTTTGCACCGGATCGCGCTTCTATGCTGACGCTCATAGCAGCGCTTGCAGTATCGAAAGCCATCTCGGAGAAAACTGGACAGGAAGCAGGGATCAAATGGCCGAACGATATTGTGATGAACGGCAAAAAAGTTTGTGGAATCTTAACGGAGATGAGCGCACAGTTAGATTATATCAACCATGTTGTCATCGGTATCGGTATTAACGTCCAGAATGAGTCATTTCCAAAAGAAATTGAACAGGTGGCAACCTCGATTTTGATGGAGACCGGACAGCATGTGAACCGTGCAGAGCTGATCGAGGCAGTGTTAGAACAGTTTGAACGTTATTATGAAATATTTTTAGAAACCGAAGATTTAAGCGGTCTGGTCAAAGAATATAATGCACATCTGATCAATATGCAAAAACAGGTCAGGGTATTAGATCCCAAAGAACCTTATGAGGCAAAAGCAATGGGAATCACGCCGCATGGTGAGCTGATCGTGGATACCTGGGAAGGCAGAAAACTGGTATCCTCCGGCGAAGTTTCCGTGAGAGGAGTATACGGATATGTCTGAGAGAGAAGAAGTGGTGCTCTGTGGAGCGAGCGCTTACAATAAAAAATTTTATCTGAATCAGTATTTTAAGGGACTGCCGGATTCGATCAAAGATGAATTAAAGATTATGTGTGTCCTTTTCACGGAGGATATCGGTGGTATTTTTCAGGTCGTCTTTGATGAGGATGGCAATCTGGAGTTCCGTACTTCCAGTGATGAGAACGATCTTTTATATGATGAGATCGGCTGTGGATTAAAAATACGTGAGCTGCAGCGCACAAAAGAAGAACTGCTTCGCGCTTTAGAGATGTATTATAAAGTGTTATATATTGGTGTGGACGAATCAGAAATGTAAAGAAAAAGGTAGGAAAATACGATGGTAATCACGATTGACGTAGGAAATACAAATATCACTGTAGGAGTATTCCGTGGGGATGAGGTAATGGCAACTTTTCGTATCACGACGAAGATGCCGCGTACTTCGGACGAGTATGGAATGCTGCTGTCAAACCTGTTAGAGCAGAACAACATCAGACACGATGATATTGAGGATGCGATCATAGCATCTGTTGTTCCGAATGTGATGCATTCCTTAGAGGGTGCGATCATCAAATATTTTGGCATCAATCCGATCATTGTGGAACCGGGTACAAAAACGGGAATCCGTGTGGTAACAGAGAATCCGCGCCAGATCGGCGCAGACCGTATCGTAGATGCAGCGGCAGCGTATGAACTATATGGCGGACCGGTACTGGTACTTGATTTTGGTACTGCCACAACTTATGATCTGGTCGATAAAAACGGTGCATTTGTTTCCGGTGTGACTGCACCTGGAATCCGCATTTCTGCAAAGGCACTGTGGGAAGATGCAGCAAAACTGCCGGAGATCGAGATCCGTAAACCGGAGAGTATTCTGGCAAAAGAGACGATCTCAAGCATGCAGGCTGGTCTTGTATATGGACAGATCGGACAGACGGAATATATCGTGAAACATATGATCGAAGAGGCTGACATGGGACCGGTCAAGGTTGTTGCAACCGGTGGATTGGGACGTATCATTGCAAATGAGACAGATGTGATCGATGTGTATGATCCGAACCTGACATTGAAGGGAATGAACCTTATTTATAAGAAGCAGAACCGTAAATCAGGTAAGATTAAGAAATAAGAGATATCTGACCGGGAGATTCAGGATGCCTGGATCGGGTATAAGAGAGTGAATTATTTAGGAAATGGTGGCATGGGAGAAATCAGACGACTTCAGATTGGAAATGTAACGTTAGAAAATAACCTGATATTAGCACCGATGGCAGGCGTGACAGACCTGCCATTTCGTTTGCTTTGCAAGGAACAGGGAGCGGGACTGCTGTGCATGGAGATGGTCAGCGCAAAGGCGATCCTTTATAAAAACAGAAATACAGAAGAACTTTTGACGATCGACAAACGCGAGAATCCGGTGTCGCTGCAGCTGTTTGGCTCTGACCCGGATATCATGAGTGAGATTGCAAAACAGATCGAGGACAGACCATTTGACATTTTAGACATCAACATGGGCTGCCCGGTGCCGAAAGTGGTCAACAACGGCGACGGTTCTGCGCTTATGAAAAATCCAAAGCTCGCCGGGGAGATCATTGAAAAGACTGCCCGTGCAATCAAAAAGCCGGTTACGGTCAAGATCCGCAAAGGATTTGACGAGGAACATGTCAATGCGGTTGAGATGGCTCACATTGCGCAGGAATCCGGTGCTGCGGCAGTGGCAGTCCACGGCAGGACAAGGTCACAATTTTATTCGGGAAAGGCTGACTGGGATATCATAAGACAGGTAAAAGAGGCAGTTTCTATCCCCGTGATCGGAAATGGTGATATTTTAACGGCGGCGGACGTGATCGCAATGCAGAAACAGACCGGCTGTGACGGCTTTATGATCGCACGCGGTGCGGAGGGAAATCCGTGGATCTTTGCGCAGATCCTTCATTATTTTAAGACGGGTGAAGAACTTCCGAAACCGACGTTCGAGGAAGTGACGCAGATGCTTCTTAGGCATGCGCGCATGCAGCTTGAGTTTAAAGGCGAATACACCGGGATCCGTGAGATCAGGAAACACGCGGCGTGGTATACGTCCGGCTACCGCAATTCTTCGAAGCTGCGCGGCAGGATCAATGAGGTGGAGACGTATGAGCAGCTGGAGGCACTGTTTCAGGAGGTTTGCCATTTCCCGATCGGTAGGTTGTGAACCACCTTTTTTTACGTCCAAACTTTATAAAGTGAAAGTCGTGGGGAAAGTAATGAAACGGGAAACGTTGTCATAAAGATGGAAAAAGGGATATTGCAGGGAGAAGTTCGATGTCTTTTTCCAACGAGTTTTTATATGATTTTAAACCGGTGTATGAGGGGATTCTTATGGCAAAAGACGTAAAGCCGGAGCGTGCAGTCGTCGAGGTGATCGATGAGGAGCAGGAGGGAGCGGGCATGTTTGAGCCGGCAGGCGCACTTGAAGTGTTAGAGCAGATCGGGGATGACGTAAACACGCTTACAATTTATACGGACCGGGCTGCATATTTTAGGGAATTTGCAGAGACAATGTATGAGAAGAATGGATTGGTTTCGCTTATCGTATCAAAAAAGCGCCTTGGACTGGCAAAAAAAACGGTGGGATGCAGCAGTATTTTCCTGTTTGATTTTGAGTGGAACAGTGCCTTTTATGAAAAACAGATCGCGCTGGGAAAACATTATATCCCCATCCATAAAAGAGCCTGGCGGACAGCTGAAAATCTTGACATAGCAGTGCCTATCGGTTATAATACTGTGATTGTTAAGAGACCAAAAAAGAAAACGGGGACGCCGTGGCAGGACAGATTTGAGAAGGCTTTTTATCGTTCATAGCGTCTGGTGCAAAGTATTGTGCCGCCGTATACATGAACCGAACAATAATTATTATAAAGAAGGGTAAATGCAATGGACAAGAAAAACATTCTGACTTATGAAGGACTCAAGAAACTGGAAGACGAATTAGAGAACTTAAAAGTTGTAAGAAGAAAAGAAGTTTCACAGAAGATCAAAGAGGCAAGAGAGCAGGGAGATTTATCTGAGAACGCTGAGTACGACGCTGCAAAGGACGAGCAGAGAGACATCGAAGCACGTATCGAAGAACTTGAGAAAATTTTAAAGAACGCAGAGGTGGTTGTAGAGGAAGAGGCTGACTTAGATAAAGTAAGCATTGGATGCAGCGTAAAGATCCTTGACTGCGAATTTGAGGAAGAATTAGAATATAAGATCGTTGGTTCTACCGAGGCAAACAGCTTAAAAGGTAAAATCTCAAACGAGTCGCCGGTTGGTAAGGCACTGCTTGGCAAACAGGTGGGTGATACCGTTACTGTCGAGACACCGGCAGGTGAGTTTTCATACAAAGTGCTTTCAATTCACAGAGCAAACTAAGAGATATGACGCAAGGGCAGAATGTCTGTCCGTGGAATAAAACAAGTGGAGGATAAACATGGCAGAGCAGAACAATAACCAGCAGGATTTAAATCAGCTGCTTCAGGTACGTTATGACAAGCTGCATGAACTGCAGGAAAACGGAAAAGATCCGTTTGTCATCACAAAATATGATGTGACAAGTCACTCAACCGATATCATTGACAATTTTGAAACAATGGAGGGCAAGCAGGTATCGATTGCCGGCCGTATGATGTTCAAACGTGTGATGGGAAAAGCATCATTCTGCAATATTCAGGACTTAAAGGGACGTATCCAGGTATACGTTGCAAGAGACAATATTGGTGAGGAGATCTACAAAGATTTCAAGAAATCTGATATCGGCGATATCTGGGGCGTAAAGGGATACGCTTTCCGTACCAAAACAGGCGAGATTTCTATCCATGCTGAGGAGATGACACTGCTGTCAAAATCATTACAGATCCTTCCGGAGAAATTCCACGGACTGACTGATACAGATATGCGTTACCGCCAGAGATATATCGACCTGATCATGAATCAGGAGAGCAAGGAAGTATTCATCAAACGTTCCAAAATCTTAAAAGAGATCCGTAATTTCTTAGCTGACCGTGATTTCATGGAGGTTGAGACTCCGATGCTTGTATCCAATGCAGGCGGAGCAGCAGCAAGACCGTTTGAGACACATTACAATGCCTTAAATGAGGATGTAAAACTGCGTATCTCTCTGGAATTATACTTAAAGAGACTGATCGTCGGCGGACTTGAGCGTGTATACGAGATCGGCCGTGTATTCCGCAATGAGGGTGTTGACACCCGTCATAACCCGGAGTTCACACTGATGGAGCTGTATCAGGCATACACAGACTATGAGGGCATGATGGAACTGACAGAGTCCATGTTCCGTTATCTTGCAGAAAAAGTCTGCGGAAGTACAAAGATCAGCTACAATGGCATCGAGATCGACCTTGGCAAGCCATTTACACGCATGACCATGAACGATGCGATTAAAAAATATACCGGAATCGACTTTGATACCGTAGCAGATGATGCAGCAGCAAAGAAACTTGCTGAGGAGCATCACATTGCATACGAGGAACGCCACAAGAAAGGTGATATCATCAACCTCTTCTTCGAGGAGTTCTGTGAGAAAGAACTGATCCAGCCGACCTTTATCATGGATCATCCGATTGAGATTTCTCCGCTTACCAAGAAGAAACCGAGCGATCCTACCAAGGTAGAGCGGTTCGAGCTTTTCATCAATACATGGGAAATGTGTAACGCATACTCCGAGTTAAACGATCCGATCGACCAGCGTGAGCGTTTCGCAGCACAGGATGCAAATGCAGCAGCCGGTGACGACGAGGCAGAGCACACAGACGAGGATTTCTTAAATGCATTAGAGATCGGTATGCCGCCAACGGGTGGTATCGGATACGGAATCGACCGTCTTGTGATGCTGCTTACAGACAGCGCAGCAATCCGTGACGTATTACTCTTCCCGACAATGAAACCTTTGGACTCCGACAAGAAGGTTTCCAAGGAAGTTTCAGCTCCTGCGGAGGCTGCTCAGGCGGCTCCGGTTGTGGAGGAAAAAATCGATTTTTCCAATGTTCAGATCGAGCCGCTGTTCCAGGATCAGGTGGATTTTGACACCTTCTCCAAGAGCGATTTCCGTGCCGTGAAGGTCAAGGAATGCGAAGCCGTGAAGAAGTCCAAAAAGCTCTTAAAGTTCGTTTTGGACGACGGAACCGGCACAGATAGGGTCATTTTGAGCGGAATTCACGAGTATTATGAGCCGGAGGAGCTGGTCGGTAAGACCTGCATTGCAATCACCAATCTGCCTCCGAGAGCGATGATGGGCATTGATTCCTGCGGTATGTTGATCTCCGCCGTGCATCACGAAAACGGCGAGGAAAAGCTCCATTTGCTGATGGTCGATCCTCACATTCCGGCAGGCGCAAAGCTCTATTGATTGTCCCCTGATCGGGCTAAAAAAGCCTCTCGTACACCAATCCGTACACCAATTTACACCAAGGGTGCACCACGGATGCCGAGAAAAATGTGCGATTGAATTTCAGCCTCGCAGAAGTGATTCTGCGGGGCTGTTTTTTTTGAAAACTATATATTCAGATATGAGACTCGGTGAGAAATCACCGGGTCTTATTTTTTGCGCTCACTACGCCTACTAAACAGGCGCAGTGGGCGCTTTTTTGTTTTCTAAAACCGGCACAAAAAATTTTTTTGAAAAAGTGTGGGAATCTCGCAAAAAAATTCGGCAAAGAGAAAGTGAGAAGGCGAAAAGTCTTCCGGGAACCTTGAAAATTTCATATACATTCATCAGATACATTCCTTGAGTCAACAGCCAAATGAAGGTACGCCAAGACCCACCTGCCGCTAACGGTATCAGCGGGACAAAAGGTGGAGAGCGACCCCGAAACCATTCTGAAATATCTGGCAGCTACGGATACGGCCACGACAGGCTTAGGGTATAATGATACTTTTCTACGGAACCGGCGGAGTACCCGGCGGGGGTGAGATTCCCATGGACCCGATTCGCTATCGGGCGTCTGATGACTTCCTTTTCTGCATTTTGGGTTCGAGGAAAAATGAAATGCAGCGACGAAAGCCCCAAAAGGTATTTTGAGGCTTTCGTGGATCAGAAATGATTCAAATAAAGAGAAAGGAGGAAACCCCATGGAAAACTGTAAGGTGATCGCCATCACCAATCAGAAGGGCGGCGTCGGCAAGACGACGACCACAGTCAATCTCGGCGTGGGACTTGCAAGCTCCGGCAAACGGGTTCTGCTGGTGGATGCTGACCCGCAGGGCAGCTTAACCGTGAGCCTCGGCATAAAGAACCCAGACGAGCTGGAGGTATCGCTGTCGTCCCTTATGCAGTCGGTCATTGATGATGAGCCGCTTGCGGAGGGCGCGATTATCCGGCACCAGGAAGGTGTGGATTTGCTTCCCTCGAACATTGAGCTCTCCGGTATGGAAACGGGCCTGTTCAATGTCATGAGCCGTGAGTATGTTCTGAAGGACGCCATCGACGGCATGAGAAAGAACTACGACTACATTCTGATTGACTGTATGCCCTCGCTGGGTATGATGACGGTCAATGCGCTGGTTGCGGCGGACAGTGTGATTATCCCGTCTCAGCCGAACTTCCTGTCAACCAAAGGTCTTAACCTGCTTCTGCGCTCCATTTCAAAGATCAAGCGGCAGATCAATCCGAGGCTGAAGATTGACGGCATTTTGCTGACGATGGTGGATAACCGCACCAACAACGCCAAGGCGATTATTTCCTCGCTTCGTTCTACCGTGGGAGAGAACATCCGCGTGTTTCGTTCCGAGATTCCCTTTTCGGTAAGAGCTGCGGAGTGCAGTCTTTCCGGAGAAAGCATCTTCTCCCATGACAGGAACGGCAAGGTCGCAGCAGCGTATGAGGCACTCACAAAGGAGGTGACAGAGATTGAAGAGCGTGCAAAAAATCGATCTGGGCCTGACCGGGTACGATGAGCTTTTCATGAATGACGCGGAGCGAAAGGAAATCAAGCTCCCGCGCATTTATGATATTCCTCTCTCGGAGATCGACGATTTTCCCGACCACCCCTTTAAGGTGAAGCTGGACGAGGACATGGAGCAGCTTGTCCAGAGCATCAAGGAGCGCGGGATCATCACCCCTGTCACACTCCGACCGAAGGAGGACGGGCGGTACGAAATCGTATCGGGGCATCGCAGAAAGAAGGCCTGTGAGCTTGCCGGCTTTGACACCGTGAAGGCTGAGGTGCGGGAGATGACCCGCGACGAGGCCATCATTTTGATGGTGGAATCGAACCTGCAGCGCTCTGTGATACTGCCCAGTGAAAAAGCTTTTTCGTACAAGATGCGTTTGGAGGCCATGAATCGGCAGGGACAGCGTACAGACTTAACTTGTGACCCAGTGGGGCACAAGTTGCAAGGGGTGAAATCAGTTGAGATTGTTGCTGATAGTTCGCCTGATAGCAAAACACAAGTCCAGCGCTATATTCGTCTTACCGAGCTCATTCCAGAGCTTCTGGATTTGGTTGACGAGGGGCGCATTGCGTTCAGACCTGCGGTGGAGCTTTCGTACCTGCAAAAAGAGGAACAGGGTGCGCTGCTGGAGCAAATCTCCTACGCAGATGCCACACCGTCCCTTGCCCAGGCCATTAAGCTGAAGCGATTCTCGCAGGACGGAAAGCTGAATAACGAGGTCATCGAGTCGATTATGAGCGAGGAAAAGCCGAACCAAAGGGAGAAGATCAACATCAAGTACGCCGAGGCCAGAAGGTTTATCCCTGCCAGCGTTCCTTACGAAAAAACCGGTGATTATATTATGAAAGCGCTTGAGTATTATCACCGCTATCAGGAACGGCAGAAGAGCCGTGGTGACGCAAGATAAGTCCTACGCCAAGGGGGAGGTGTACCCTTTTTCGGGCGGAACCATGTTTCCCCCCCTCACACTCTCCCCCTCATTTACCGGCAATACCAGCTCAAAAGGAAAATATACAGGCGGCACAATTGAAGAAAACCAAGTGCATTCGTACAATATGAGAAAAAACAGTCATTGGAGGTCATCCCATGAAAAAGAATCTCATGTTGTGCGCGCTCCTGCTTTCTGTATTGCTTTCCGGATGCGCCGCAGAGCCCCTGCAAGGGCAAACGGCAGGAAACACATCGAAAGTTCCAACGCCGCAGGAAGAAACGCCTGCTTCCTTTGAGCCGGTATCCACAGATTCAAGCGCTCACACCAAAGCCCCGACAGAAGCCGCCGATCCAGCAGCTTGCATACCAAATGAGGACAAGCACGATAGCAGCCCGAGCTTTTCTTCTGAGCCGGTAAGCGCACCCACAGAATCGAATGCGCCGACACCGGAGGAAGACCGGCAGGCACCCGTGCTTCCGGAGAAGCCGGAGAAAGCAGAAAGTCCGAAAGAGGAACCGTCCGTTCCTGCGATAACCGAGCCGGAACCGACTCCGGAAACTGAACCCGCATTTGATATCGAGCACTGGATTTCCTACGCAAAAAGCACGGCGGTGAGCTTGGGACTGACCTTGGATAGCTCGGCAACCGATTGCTGGGACAATCCGATCACCGCAAAGCCGACCTGCATCTACCTGGAGCGAGACATTAACTCACGCCTGAACAGATATGCGAAGGATGGGGAGATAACTGCTGCCTGGATCTGGTACGAATGCGTCGGCACAAGCAGCTACCTGATCTATATCGGGTACGCATAAGCATCAACAAATCAATACACCGAAATGAGCATCGTGGAAGCACGGTGCTTTTTTCATGCCTTGAAGGAGGACAGAACGAATGAAGAAGATTCTCAAAAGAGGAATGTCGGGGCTGCTTGCAGTTCTCATGGCATTCACCGTGCTTGCGGGCTTTGGCACGACCACGGCCTTCGCCGCAAGCGAAACAGCGGAGTCCTATATGATTTCCTTCCCCCGTGACGGAGATGCAGCTCAGATTTACTCTGCGGACGCATGGGGTCACTCCGCGAAAAACTATATGAACGGCTGGGCAACAGGCTCCAGCAACTATACTACCCTGCATTGCATGGATTCCTTTGACGGGAAGGTGTGCTACTGCATCGAGCCCGGCCTTTCCCGAAATGTCGGCGATACCTATTACGGCTTCGGTGAGGATTTCTGGGATAACTATCCCAGCCAGTACAACAACACCATCGAGCCGGATGACATTAAGCTGCTGCTGGGGCGTATCATGCAGTATGGCTATCAGGGCAATCTCTCCACCTCGTGGAGATCGCAGAATGATTCCGATGCGGATAAGCTGGCCCACGCCTTTGCTACCCAGCTGCTCGTTTGGGAAACGGTTGTGGGCGAGCGCGATGCAGACTTTGACCATGTGAGCACCGGCGGCTATGACGCGATCCTGTCGCTGGTTTCTCCCAATCACCCGCTGTATAGCCGAATCATGGATTATTACGACAGCATCGAGTCCAGCGTGCAGAGCCACGCCGTTTGCCCGAGCTTTATGAGCAGAAGCAGCGGCGGCGCAAAGACCATTGAGCTTGCGTGGGACGGCAGTCAGTACATTGCCGAGCTCACGGATACCAACCGCGTGCTGTCACAGTTTACCTTCTCTGCCAGTGAGACGGGCTTTCATTTCAGCGTGTCAGGCAACACGCTCACTATCACCACCGATACGGCTCCCACCGGCAATGTGACGATCTCCGCAAGTCGAAGCGCTTCCCGCTGCGGCGTTCTTGTTTGGACGGACTATAAGTACGGTCCCAACGGCGGCGTTCAGGATACCATCACCTATACGGCCTCCGTCAGCGACCCCGTAAGGGCATTTGTCAAGCTGAAGGTCAGCCATGGAGGCGCTAAAATCATCAAGACCAGCGAGGACGGCAAGGTGGACGGCATTACCTTCACCATCACCGGCGAGGGCGTCAATCAGAGCGTTACCACCGACCGAAACGGTGAAATTCACATCGACAATCTGATGCCCGGTGTCTATACCGTCACTGAGCAGAGTTATGACAAGTATGTACCCCAGGAAAGCCACCGCGTTACCGTGCTCGCCGGACAGACGGCGACGGTTTCCTTCAACAATGTGCTCCGTCGCGGCGATCTGACCGTGACCAAGACCTCCGAGGATGGGCTGAATCAGGGCGTGAAGTTCCACCTTTTTGGAACCTCCCTTAGCGGCCTTTCTGTAGATGAATACGCTGTTACCGATGAAAACGGTGTTGCGACTTTCAAGGATGTGCTTATCGGCACCGGCTACACGCTGGAGGAGATGGACGCCGCCATTCGCTATGTGATTCCCGACAGTCAGAGCGCCGCAGTGGAATGGAACAGTGTAACCAATAAGAGCTTTTCCAACATCCTCAAGAAATTCAATGTCACCGTCACTAAGAGCGACTGTGAGGTTGGAACGGCGCAGGGCGACGCTTCGCTTGCCGGTGCTGCCTACGGCATCTATAAGGGCGATCAGCTGGTGGATACCTACTACACCGACGAGAACGGCCAGTTCACCACCGGCTATTATGTTTGCGGCGACGACTGGACGATTCGTGAGATCAGCCCCTCCGAGGGCTATCTGCTGGACAGCACCGTTTATGCTGTCGGTGCAGAGGCGGCCAATTACACCGTTGAGCTGAACGCTGCGCCTGCTGTGGCTGTTGCCGAGCAGGTGCAGAAGGGCAATATCGCCATCATCAAGCACTCGGATAACGGCGATACGCAGATCGAAACTCCCGAAGAAGGTGCTGTGTTCGCTGTCTATCTGAAAGCCGCAGGCAGCTATGAGGCGGCAAAGGATACAGAGCGGGACTATCTGACCTGCGATGAAAACGGCTTTGTCCAAAGCAAGGATCTGCCCTACGGCGTGTATACCGTGCATCAGGTCTCCGGCTGGGAGGGCCGTGAACTGATGAGCGACTTTGATGTGTTCATTGCCAAGGACGGCGAGACCTATCGCTACCTCATCAACAACGCTAACTTCGAGTCCTTCATTAAGGTCATCAAGGTGGACGCAGAAACCGGCAATACCATTCCCTATGCGGGAGCAGGTTTCCAAATCTTTCGTCCGGATGGCTCCAAGGTGGAAATGACCTTTACCTATCCGGAGGTCACCACCATCGACACCTTCTACACCAATGACGCCGGTATGCTCATCACGCCGGAAAAGCTGGAGTTTGGCAGGGGCTACTCCCTCAAGGAGGTCTCTGCCCCTTACGGCTACATCCTCAGTCATGAGGCGGTCAAGTTTGATGTGACCGAAGAGAATTCCACCGAGGAAGGCGGTGTGACGATCGTTGCGGTGAAGCTGGGCAATTACGCGCAGAAGGGCATCATCAAGATTTCCAAAACCGGCGAGGTGTTTGCCTCTGTTGCGGCGACGGACGGGGTCTATCAGCCGGTCTATGCGGTGCAGGGCCTTGCGGGAGCGACCTATGAGATCAAGGCAGCGGAGGACATCTACACCCCGGACGGCACGCTGCGCTGCAGCACCGGTGATGTAGTGGATACGGTGACTACCGGCGCAGATGGCATGGCGGAGAGCAAGCCGCTGTATCTGGGAAAATACGAAATCACCGAGATGAAAGCCCCCGACGGCATGGTCGTTAACAAGGAATCCCATACCGCAGAGCTTGTCTATGCCGGTCAGGAAATCGAGATCACCGAAACCGTTGCCAGCTTCTGCAATGACAGGCAGAAGGCGCGGATTTCTCTTTCCAAGGTGCTGGAGCAGAACAAGCAGTTCGGTATCGGTATGAATAACGAGCTTTCTGCCGTGACCTTCGGCTTCTATGCCGCCGAGGAGCTTACCGCAGCAGACGGCTCCGTCATTCCTGTGGACGGTCTCATCGAGATCATGTCCCATGATGAAAACGGAAAGGCTGTGCTCAAGAGCGATGTTCCCTTCGGCAGCTACTATGTCAAGGAAATCAGCACCGACAGCCACTACATTCTCTCCGATGAGAAGTATCCTGTGATCTTTGCCTATGCCGGTCAGGAAATCCCCGTTGTGGAGCTTGCCGTCAATGACGGAAAGAGCATTACCAACGAGATGATCTACGGGGAGATCCACGGCATGAAGAAGGATGAGGACGGCAAGGCGCTGGCCGGGGCCACCATCGGGCTGTTCCTTACAGACGGCACCGAGCCGATCCTGACCACTGTTTCCGCAGAGGACGGCATCTTCACCTTCGCGGACATCCCTTATGGCGAGTATGTGGTGCGTGAAATCACCGCACCGGAGGGCTATGTGATGGATGACACGCCTTATAGCGTGAAGGTAGATCAGAACGGTGCTGTGATCGAGATCGAGATCACCAACAAGCTCATTCGCGGCAGCGTTCAGCTGACCAAGGTGGATAAAAACTATCCCGACCACCATTTGAGCGGTGCGATCTTTGAGGTATACCGTGACGGAAAGCTCGTGGGCCAGATGGAGGAGCTGTCCGACGGCGTCTACAAGCTGGACAATCTGCCCTACGGCGATTACACGCTGAAGGAAACTGAGGCCCCCAAGGGCTTCTTCCTTGATGAGAAGACCTACAGTTTCTCCATTAAGGAAGATGGTAAAACCGTCGTCGTGGAAAATGAGGCCGGAAAGGGCTTTGTCAACCAGGCACAGACCGGAGGCATCCGCATTGAAAAGACTTCGGAGGACGGTGTGCTGAAGGGCTTCACCTTCCGCGTGGAGGGCACGGATATCACCGGCAATGCCTTCAGCAAGGACTTTGTGACCGACGAAAAGGGGCAGATCCACATTGATGGCCTGCGCATCGGCGATTATGTGATCTCCGAGGTGTCCAACAAAGCCAACGAAAAGTATGAGCTTCCCGCAAATGTCACCGTAACCGTTCACGAAGGAAAGACGGTCGTTGCCAAGTTCCATAACAAGCTCAAGCCTGTTACGGATATTCCCAAGACCGGAGATACCACCAATATGCCTCTTTGGGCAGCACTTGCCAGTATCTCTGCAATCGGTGCAGGTGCGGCGGCTTTCTTTACCTTCCGAAAAAAGAAGGAGGTAGGCAAGCATGAGCGCTAAGGTCATCATCGGCATCGGTCTTGTGGTGTTTATTATCGCAGGGCTGATCGTTCTTCGCCTGAAGAACAGGAAGTAAAACGGCAAGGGGCGGCATCTTTTTACAGATGCCGCCCCGCTTATAAAAGGAGACGCTATGGAAGAGACAAGAAAAATCGGAGATTACTCCGTAAAGTATTCCATGTATATCGGGCACAAGGATATTGCTCTGGGCGAGAATCCCAACGCCGACAAGGATGAACGGTATATGTGCTGCTTTGTAGAGACCAACGCCATTTTCGAGCGCTATTCCGGGGTGCTGGTCAGCGACGATTTTGCGGAGATTGCAAAGGTGTTCGGACAGCGCGTAGCAGACGCAGCCGAGGAAATTATTCAGGAAAACGAAAGAGCCTGTCAGGAGGTCGGCATAAATGAGGAACTCATGGCAGAAAGCTGCGCGCCGGTTTCCTACAAAGATTCCATTGAGAACAAGGTGGTTGTCATCAAGGGCAGCATTCTCCGGCCTGAGTTTCGCCACGCCAATCATCAGCTTATGCTGTGTACCGGCGGCTTCGGCGCGCAGGCCAATGCGCGAGGCCGTACCTGCTGCTGCATTTCTCTGTACGACGGGAGAAAGACCTCCTTTTACCGCACGGATTTTCTCGGTGTCATGGATGAAAAGAAGCTTCCCGAATGGGCGCAGAAGGGCTTGGAGAAAGCAAAAGAGATGCACGCGCAGGAAAAGAAGCCGGCTAAAGAAAGAGGTGACGCAAGATGATCGAGTATGAAAAAAGAGCAATGATCGAGGCGGAGGACAAATATACCTTTCGCCAGAGCACGCAGATTTCCATGCAAACCGGACTGATCGGCCACCTCCGGGCAGACATGGATACAGACGGCAACGGCTTTTTCAGCAGCTGGTTTGATTTCCGGGAGGAGCTGAAAACCGATGAGTTCAAGGCGGAGTTTGATGATGTAATCAACTCTCTGCGTGAGGAAGGCGACATTCTTCATAACCGTAGGGCGCTTGCCAAGTACTGCTATTGCACACCCCAAAGCCGGATGCAGGAGGAGCCGGGCTACTATGGCGTTCGTGTGGATACCGAAAAGTATGCCTACCTTCTGCGCCTGAACCCGGACAGGGGCGAATACAACCTGTACTGCTATTGCTATCGCCGGGATTGGCTCGATCAGCACCTGAAGGACGCAGAGAAAGGAATCCGGTTTATTGACAGCCATTACAAGGAGCTATTTCGCATTCCGGATGGCGGCAAGGTGAAAATCCACTATTCGTGGAATGAAGACCAGATTCGCACCTGCCGGTATATCGACGACTACCATGTGGAGATCGGGAGCAACCTCTATCACATCTGCGAGTTTGCCGAGCGCATGGAATATGGCGGCCATACCTGCGAGCCGGTTCGGGACAACCTGCCCGAGCGGTGCTACAGCGTTCTTTCCGGCAGCGACGAAATCATTATCATCAAGCGCGGCGAAAAGGGCTACTTCAAGACGGACATTCCCGTCACCGACAAGGACGAAGCCCGGAGCATCGCGAATGAGTATAATGCAAAGCTCGGCGTCAGCAAGGCGCAGGAAGAAGCGATGAAGGCCGGCTCTATGTTCGGCTTTCAGGTGCCCGCCGCAGACCCGAGAAATTATGACGCAGACGGAAAGCCCGTGATGCCGAAGGACAGAGGTGATGCACGATGAGTAAGGACGATTATCGTATCTGGTCTAATGCCGACCTTGGCTATGAGGAGTGGAAAGATTGGATGGAGGAAGAATATCCGACGCTTTCCGAGGACGACCGCGTCGCCATGATGTATGAGGAAAACGGGCACTACCTTGAGGACGAACGGCTCAATCTGGACATCCAGCTTTCGCAGCCCATTCTGGTTGTTGCCGATCTGGGACTTTGGAATGGCAGACGCACGGGATACAAAGAAATCCCAAGCGGCAACATCCGGGACTGCCTTTACTCTGATTACGACTACACTACCTGGTATGTGGACCGAAACGGAGACTTCCGGTGCGATGACACCCACCATGACGGCACAAACCATTATCTCTATCGGGTATATAAGGACAATGTTTCCCAGGCGCAGAAAGACCGGCTCAAAGAAAAAATCTACAACGGCACAGCCACAAGAGCAGACATTGTCCGTGTCACCCGCAGGCTTGGCGATGAGATCGGAAAAGTGTATGGCTGGAGCTTTCCAACCAGGCAGAGAGAGCGAGGTGAGGCACGATGAACCACGCACTGCCGAGCGAAAGTTATATTGCCAGACTGGACTATTTGGCTTTCAACGGAAAAGTATGCAGCAGCGTTGCGTACAGCGATGAGCAGCGCTTCCTGGAAGACCTGAAAGAGTCGCTCTATCACGGAGAGCCGCTGTGCGTCGTTCTCTACCGAGACCGGAACGGCAAGACCATTTCCCGTGCGTTTCTGAACGACCTGGATACACTGCCAAAGGGACTTTCTGTTGAGGACAATCCTTACAGAAAGCTTCCGGCAATGGCTCCAAAGAAAAAAGAACACGAACCTGCGAGATAAGGAGAAGCTATGGATAAGAAGAAAGCCATCTGCGAGTATCTCCGTAAAAATCATATTGGCAAAGAAAATGCCATCCACAGCAAGGAGCTTGAAAAGCTGTTTCTGCTTGACGGACGAAATATTCGCCGCAAGATCAGTGCCTTGCGACAGGATGGCTTTCCTATTTGCAGCGATGAAACGGGCTACTATTACGCAGATAACCAGAAAGAGATCAATACCACCGTCTACCGGTTGAATGAGCTTGTGACCAAGGTGTCCAACGCCAGAACCGGGCTTTTATTTGCGTCGATCCTCGGAGAGAATGCGCAGACCGTTGAAGTCACGATCAAAGTAAGATAAGGAGGGAGTTCCCATGCCGAGCAAATACAGAATCATTTTGGAGATGGCATCCCAGACTGCCAGGGATATCGCCTCCAATGCCGACCGTTATACCGACTTTCTGATTACGGCGGCAAACAACTACAAGTACAGCTTTAAGGAGCAACTGCTCATCCATGCGCAGAAGCCGGATGCAACGGCGTGTGCGGAAATCGACACATGGAATAAACTCGGCAGATGGGTAAACAAGGGCACGAAAGGCATCGCGCTGCTGATCGACAGAGATGTTCCCTACAAGCTGAGACATGTCTTTGATATCTCCGACACCAACAGCCGTGCCGGAAGGAACATTACCCTTTGGCGGATGAAGCCGGAGTACGAATATGCGGTATCGGAAAGCCTTCAGGCCAGCTTCGGTGATGTGGAAGAGCCGCGAGATTTCTCGCACCTTCTCATAGATATTTCCGGTTATGCCGTGGAGGATAATCTTTCAGATTATCTCATGGAACTGAACGCTGTCAAAGCCGGCAGCTTTCTGGAGGAGCTGGACGACACAAGCCTTGAAGCGTGGCTGAAAACCACGCTGAAAAGCAGCGTCGCTTTTATGGCGCTCTCCCGTGCAGGGTATGAGCCGAGGCAGTATTTTGACCGGGAGGATTTCAGCCACCTCTTTGACTTCAACACCCTGGAGGTTATCTCCGTGCTCGGTGCCGCAGTCAGCGATATTTCTGAGATGGTCATCCGGGAAATGGGCGAAACCGTCAAGGAGATGGAGAAGGAAGAAAAGCGGAAGATTCGCACATTTGCGCAGACCGGTTCTTCTGCGTATCATAAGAACCGAACAGAAAACAATGAAAGGAGCAACGAATATGGAACTGACCTATACGATGCAGGGGGATTATCTGGTTCCCGATCTGACCGTGCCGGAGAGCCCGAAGCTTGGGAAGTATGGAATGCTGCGGCGGACATTCCTCCGCGAGCACCGGGATGGGATCTACACCGGGATGCTGCTGAACGGAACACTGAACAGTCATCTGGAGGAGGTGGACCGGCAGGCACAGAAGATGCTGGACGACCTGACCGAGCAGATGAAGGCGCTGAACGGAGTGACGGAGCAGCTGAAGGCGGAGGATCAGATGCGATGGGTGCAGATGATGAACTCCATTCGCCACTCGGCGGAGGAAGTGATTCTGAACGACCTGATCTACGCGTAACGCTCCCCACAGTTGAACAGCAGCAGGAAATTATCGCAGAAGCGGAGGAAGAAAAATCCTCCGCTTTTGCTATTTCTCAGGAGGACATCGACGCCATTCTGACACGGGGCAGCGGCATCCATCAGGGCAAATTCCGCATCTATGGGCAGTTTCTCGAACAGGATTCTTCCGAGAACAATATCGCCTTTTTGAAAAACGAATATGGCATCGGCGGCGCGTATCCTGCAATTTCCGGCAGAAATCTCGATGAAAGCCACGACGCTAAAGGAATCAAAATCAGCAGAGGCAGAATCTCTCAGCCCGATGCAGAATTGCTTTTGCGGTGGAATAAGGTCGAGAAGCGGATCGGGGAACTGATCCGTGCCGACCGCTATCTGAGCCAGGCCGAAAAGGACGATTATCCCGCCTACCGGGAGCAGGCAGAGGTGCATAAGGAACGATGTGAAATCTCTGATGAGTTCCGGTCGATTGTCTATGATTACAATGACTTTGTGGCGCAGCTTGGCGAGGAAAGCAAAGCGCTGAATCTGTATTATTTGTCGAGCTGTTGGAGTGCGTTCAGCGTGGGCGAAAAGAAAATGCACGCCCGTACAGCGGAGGGTGACTTCATCCTTCCCATGATGCGCGAAGCAATGAATACGATCATTGCGGACAACACCCACTTGACCGCACGATGCGAGGCTATGCTGGAAGCGTTGAACAGCAATGTGGCAAAGCCGCTTGAGCCGACCTTTGATGAGCTGAACCCTCCCCCGGAGCCCCGGAAGGAATACCGCTTTCATCTCGGTGATACGGTCTATATCGGCACACAGGAATACGAGCTGCTGTCTTTTGACGAGAAGAAGGTCGTCCTCTTTGATACGCAGTTCCCGCTGTTTAACAAGGAGCTGACTCGTGAAGAGTTCGATAACCGGCTCAAAGAAAATCCGCTGAATGACAGGCTGCTGCAAGCCGTGGAAGAACCCCCTGCCGCAGACAATACGAAGGCGAGAATATCCCTTGACACCGGCAGCAACAAGGTTCACTGGATCTACTTCAATCCCGATGCAGATGCAGGCGGACAGTATGTTTCCGGTGATCTTGATTTCTCTGTTTTTGAAGAGCTTGTCGAGCAGTATGACATTGCCAGCCATCCGGAAAACGCCGCCGACTTCCGAAACGACCTTGAAGAAATGTCGGATCAGTTCCTTGCGGACATCAATACTCCGTTCTTCATAGAAGCTGAAAATGACTATGAGATGGACTGCGATTATATCGAGTTCACGCCGGAAAACCTCCTGAAGATTCACGAGGATATTCTGTCTTTAGAGGCAGACCGGGAAGCAGCGCGAGAGACTGACCGATATGAGGCGGAGTTTGGTGCGGACGGCACACGGGTATTCAGGGAAACGGAAGATTTGGCAAAAGACGATTCCGAAATTGAGAGCCTAACGGACGAAGAATTGGATGCTCTGCCCATCAGCACCGTCAAAGACGGCGAGGTCGTGACCTACCCCAATGCGGAGGCCTTGCTGGATGACCGGGAAGAAGCGCTCGCCCCGCCTCCGCAGGTGAAAAGATCCTCCAGGGTTGCGCCTCATGTGCTGCACCCGGAAATCAACACCGAATACCGAACCAACTTCCAAATCGAGAGCGATGATATCGGCGTGGGAACGCCGCTGGAACGGTTCTATCACAATATCCGTGCCATTCAGCTTCTGAATAAGCTGGATGCGGAAAGCCGATTGGCGACACCCACCGAGCAGCGTGTGCTTGCCGACTATGTGGGCTGGGGCGGTCTATCCGAGTTCTTCAAGGAGGAAAATTCCCATTATACCGAGCTGAAGAATGTGCTTTCCGATGAGGAATATGCGTCGGCGAGAGAATCCACGCTGACGGCCTTCTATACGCCGCCCGTGGTGATCAAGGCGGTGTACCGTGCCTTGGAGAATATGCGCTTTCAGACCGGCAATGTGCTGGAGCCCTCCTGCGGCATCGGAAACTTTATGGGGCTTGTACCCGAAAGCATGAATGACGCGAAGTTCTACGGCGTGGAGCTGGACAGTATTTCCGGGCGGATCGCCCAGCAGCTGTATCAGAAAAACAGCATCGCAGTGCAGGGCTTCGAGAATACAAACCTTCCCGACAGCTTCTTTGATGCTGCAATCGGCAATGTCCCCTTCGGGCAGTTCAAGGTGCCCGACAAGCGCTACGATAAGCACAACTTTCTCATTCACGACTATTTCTTTGCCCGCACTTTGGATAAGGTGAGACCCGGCGGCGTGATCGCCTTCATTACCTCAAAGGGTACGCTGGATAAGGAAAATCCCAATGTTCGAAAGTATATCGCGCAGAGAGCCGACTTGCTCGGCGCTATCCGGCTGCCGAATGATACCTTCAAGGCCGCTGCCGGCACAGAGGTCACATCGGACATTATCTTCCTCCAAAAGCGTGACCGATTGGTGGATATTGAGCCCGATTGGGTGCATCTGGCCACCGACGCCAATGGAATCCGGATGAACGCCTATTTTGTGGACAACCCTGAAATGGTGTTGGGCGACATGCAGATGGTCAGCGGGCCTCACGGCATGGAGTCCGCCTGTATTGCTTATGAAAATGCAGAGCTTGGGGACCTCTTGCGGGATGCCATCCAGAACATTCATGCCGAGATTACCGAATTTGAAATCGACGATCTTGAAGCGGAGGATGAGGACCTTTCTATTCCCGCTGACCCTGATGTGCGCAATTTCAGCTTCACGGTGGTGGACGGTAAAATCTATTACCGTGAAAACAGCCGCATGAATCCCGTGGATGTTTCCGCGACTGCCGAAAGCCGCATCAAAGGCATGATTGCCATCCGTGACTGTGTTCGGACGCTGATTGAGTACCAGACGGAGGATTACCCCAACGCCGATATCAAGGCAGAGCAGGAAAAACTCAATCGCCTCTATGATGATTTCAGCAAAAAATACGGGCTTATCAGCGCAAGAGCTAACAACTCGGCTTTCAATTCCGACAGCTCCTACTGCCTGCTTGCTTCGCTGGAGGTGCTGGACGATGAGGGCAACTTCCTCCGCAAGGCAGATATGTTCTCCAAACGAACCATCAAGCAGAAGGTAACGGTGCAGTCGGTTGACACGGCTTCCGAGGCCTATGCGCTGTCCCTTGCAGAAAAAGCGAGAATCGACATGCCATATATGTCGCAGCTTACCGGTAAAACCGAGCAGGAGCTGTTTGAGGATTTGAAGGGTGTGATCTTCCTCAACCCCATGCACATAAGCGAAGAGGACGGCAAGCCGAAGTATCTCCCTGCCGATGAATATCTCTCCGGCAATGTCCGTGAAAAGCTCCGTTGGGCAAAGCAGAGTGCGGAGCTCTACCCCGAGGATTACGGTGAGAATATTCGTGCGCTTGAGGCGGTGCAGCCGGTTGACCTGACGGCAAGTGAGATTTCTGTAAGGTTGGGCGCAATATGGCTGCCTCCGGAAATCGTTGAGCAGTTTATGTTTGAGCTGTTCAGTACCCCTCGATATTGCCAGTGGAACATCCATGTTCACTACGCGCAATACACCGGTGAATGGAATGTGGAGGGGAAGTCCTACGACCGCAGCAATGTGAAAGCTCACAACACCTACGGCACCGGTAGAGTCAACGGCTATAAGATCATGGAGGAAACCCTGAACCTCCGAGATGTAAGAATCTTTGACTACATCGAGGACGGAAACGGCAGGAAAACGGCCGTGCTCAACAAGAAAGAAACCGCCATCGCACAGGGCAAGCAGGAGCTTATTAAGCAGGCCTTTGCTGATTGGATTTGGAGTGATCCGGAACGCCGGGAGCAGCTAACCAAGCTGTATAACGAGAAGTTCAACAGCATTCGCCCCCGTGAGTATGACGGCAGCCACCTGAATTTCGTGGGAATCAATCCGGAGATCACGCTGAGGCCGCATCAGGTCAATGCCATTGCCCATATCCTCTACGGCGGCAACACCCTGCTTGCGCATGTGGTGGGGGCCGGGAAGACCTTCGAGATGGTAGCGGCGGCCCAGGAGAGCAAGCGGCTGGGCTTGTGTCAAAAAAGCCTGTTTGTGGTCCCCAATCATCTGACGGAGCAATGGGCGAGCGAATACCTCCAGCTCTATCCCTCCGCCAATATTCTTGTCGCCACCAAGAAGGACTTCGAGACCAAGAACCGCAAGAAGTTCTGCGGGCGCATTGCCACCGGCGACTACGATGCGGTCATCATTGGGCACAGCCAATTTGAAAAGATCCCCATGTCCCTGGAACGACAGCGTGCCATCCTGCAGCAACAGCTGGATGAAGTGCTGGACGGCATTTCTGAATTGAAGAAAAACCGAGGGGATAATTTCTCCATCAAACAGCTGGAGCGAACTAAGAAAACGGTCAAGCAGAAGCTGGACAAGCTCAACGATCAGTCCCGCAAGGATGATGTTGTGACCTTTGAAGAGCTGGGTGTTGACCGTATCTTCATCGATGAGGCGCATTACTATAAAAACCTCGCCGCATTTACAAAAATGCGGAATGTGGGCAACATCAGCCAAACCGAGGCCATGAAGTCCAGCGACCTGTATATGAAGTGTCGGTATTTGGACGAGTTGACCGGCGGCAGAGGCGTTGTGTTTGCCACCGGCACGCCCATCTCCAATAGCATGGTGGAGATGTACACCATGCAGAAGTATCTCCAGTACGGAGCGCTGCGCAGGAATGACCTTCTCCACTTCGATGCCTGGGCTTCCACCTTCGGCGAGACGGTGACAGCCATCGAGCTCTCCCCGGAGGGCACGGGCTACCGCGCCAAAACGAGGTTTGCCAAGTTCTATAATCTACCGGAGCTCATGGCAATGTTCAAGGAGACCGCAGATATTCAAACGGCGGATATGCTCAAGCTCCCCGTACCGGAGGCCCATTACCACAGCGTTGTTTTGAAGCCATCGGAAACGCAAAAGGAAATGGTGGCCTCTCTTTCGGAACGGGCCGAGCGTGTCCGCAATAAGATGGTGGATTCCAGCGTGGATAACATGCTCCTCATCACCAATGACGGCAGAAAGCTCGCCTTGGATCAGCGGCTCATGAACGATATGCTCCCCGACAGCGAGACAAGCAAGGTGGGCGCGTGTGCGGAGAATGTTTTTGATATTTGGCAGCGCACCGCCGATCGGAAATCGACACAGATGGTATTCTGCGACCTGTCTACGCCCCACGGCGACGGCAAGTTCAATGTGTACGATGATCTCCGGAACAAGCTGATTGCCAAGGGCGTTCCGGCAGAGGAAATCGCCTATATCCATACGGCAAACTCCGAGGCGCAAAAGAAAGAGCTGTTTGGCAAGGTGCGCTCCGGTCAGGTGCGTGTGCTCATCGGTTCCACGCAGAAAATGGGAGCCGGCACTAATGTGCAGACGAAGCTTGCGGCACTTCATCATTTGGATTGTCCGTGGCGACCGTCTGACCTGCAGCAGCGGGAAGGACGAATCATCCGCCAGGGCAACGAAAACAAGGAGGTCGATATTTACACCTATGTCACGGAGAACACCTTCGACAGCTACCTGTATCAGTTGGTGGAATCCAAGCAGAAGTTCATTGGGCAGATCATGACCAGCAAATCCCCGGTGCGTTCTGCGGAGGACATTGACGAAACGGCCTTGAGCTATGCGGAAATCAAGGCGCTGTGCGCCGGCAATCCCCATATCAAGGAGAAGATGGATTTGGACATTGATGTGTCTCGCCTGAAGCTGCTCAAGGCCAACCATTTGAGTCAGCGCTATTCGCTGGAGGATCAAATCCTGAAGGAGTTTCCGCAGAAAATCAAATCGTTGGAGCAGCGCATTGAGGGCTATCGGGCGGATATTGACCAGCGAAAAAGAAATACCGAGCCCAACGAGGACGGCTTCTCTCCGATGATTATGCCGGGTGGCACGGTAAGGGAAAAGAAGGCTGCCGGCGATGCCATCCTCGGCCTTTGCAAGTCCATGACAAGCCCCGATCCGATTCCCATCGGCCAGTACAGAGGCTTCGATATGGAACTGTCCTTCGACACCTTCAGCCGAGAATATAAGATCACGCTGATTCATCAGCTGCGGCATACGGTCACACTGGGAACGGACATCTTCGGCAACATTCAGCGACTGGATAATACCCTCGCTGCTTTTGAGGAAAGAATGGCGGCATGTGTCGAGCAGCTGGAGAATACGCGGGTTCAGCTTGAAAATGCAAAGGCAGAGGTACAGAAGCTATTCCCCCAGGAGGAAGAACTGAAAACCAAATCGGCACGGCTAAATGAACTGAATGCGATGCTCAATCTCGACAAAAGAGAGAACGAGATCGTGGACGGTGAGCGTGGCGAGGAGGAGCCGCAAAAATCATCCGCAGACAGAGAACGCTAAAAAGAAAATCACAGCGGCAATGTGGAATACCTGCATTGCCGCTGTGATTTGCAAGCTGGAAAATGCGCCGAGCGTGTGATATAATGGGGCTGACAAATCGGAATTTGTGAAATCCACATATTTTAAGAAGGAGCCTTCGCTTATGCGAAAGCTCCTT